>Ga0209632_10005776_pt1 | contig 10640 bp, 12 predicted proteins | sample COG_10_FD_184754 | JGI IMG/M metagenome (GOLD analysis project Ga0209632, IMG submission 184754) | Pelagic Microbial community sample from North Sea - COGITO 998_met_10 (SPAdes) (version 2) | ecosystem: Environmental > Aquatic > Marine > Neritic zone/Coastal water | place: Helgoland, sampling...
AATTAATCTTTTAGAAAAAATTATAGTGTGTTATTATAATCTTAAATATTAAGTAAATGAGAACTTTTTATCCTTCGATTCGGTCATGTTTTAGTCTATTTTTGTTCTCTAACACTAACAACATCTAGTAGGTAAAAAAAAATATATACCAAAGATAGAAATGACAAAAAATAAAATTACAGCTGTTCTTGGTCCTACTAATACAGGCAAAACCCATTTAGCTATTGAAACTATGTTGTCTTTTGACTCTGGTATGATCGGGTTTCCACTGAGATTACTAGCTCGAGAAGTTTATGACAAAGTAGTAAAAAAAATTGGTTTGGAAAAAGTTGCTTTAATAACGGGTGAAGAAAAAATTATTCCCTCAAATGCAAAATATTTTTTATGCACTGTTGAGTCTATGCCTATAGATAAATACCTAGATTTTGTTGGCGTAGATGAAATTCAAATGTGCTCAGATCATGAACGTGGCCATATTTTTACAGACCGACTGCTTAATTTGAGGGGTAACAAACTAACAATGTTGATGGGATCAAGTATTATTAAAAATATTATTTCAAAATTAGACGATGATATAGAATTTATTCATAGAAATAGATTATCTAAGCTTTCTTATGCAGGTCATAAAAAAATTTCTAGAATAAATAGAAAAACAGCAATTATAGCTTTTTCGACAGAAGAAGTTTATGCGATTGCTGAGTTAATTAGAAGACAAAAAGGCGGGGCAGCAATAGTTATGGGATCACTCAGTCCAAAAACAAGAAATGCACAAGTTGAACTATATCAATCTGGAGATGTTGATTTTTTAGTTGCAACAGATGCTATTGGTATGGGTATAAATATGGATCTTGATCACATTTATTTTTCAAATCTTAAAAAATTTGATGGAAAAAAATTAAGAAAACTAAACGTATCTGAAATTGGGCAAATCGCAGGAAGGGCCGGAAGATATTTAAATGATGGTAGCTTTGGCATTACAGGTGAATGTAAAGAAATCAATGCGGAAGAAGTTGATTTATTAGAAAATCACAGATTTGAGGAAATTCAGTTTATATTTTGGAGGAACTCCAATCTAAATTTTAATAATCCTAACGCTCTTATAAAATCATTAGATGAAAAACCTAATAAAGGTTGGCTTAGAAAAACACATGAATGTGAAGACGAAAAAGCTCTTAAATTTTTTTTACGAGAAAAAAAAATGGAAAATACAGAATTCAATAAAGAAAAGTTAAGTCTTTTATGGGAATGCTGCCAAATACCTGATTTTGTGAAAAAAACCTATGGCAACCACTACGAAGTCATTGCAAATGTTTTTAAATATTTAATTAGCAAAAAAGGTAAAATAACTGATAATTTCATGCGGTTACAACTTATGAAGCTTGATAAATTAGAGGGAAATGTAGATTCCTTATCAAATAGAATTGCAAATGTAAGAACTTGGTCATATGTTTCAAATAAAAAAAGTTGGATAGAAAACCAAAATTATTGGATAGAAAAAACAAAATTATTAGAAGATAAACTTTCAGATAGACTTCATGAAGAACTTACAAAAACTTTTATTGATAAACGAGCTAGTATACTCTCAAGAGGATTGAAACAAGATATGGAATTTAATACTAAAATTTTAGAAAATAATGAAGTAATGATTGATGACCAGTTCATCGGTAAAATTAATGGTCTGAAATTAGAGCTAGATCTTAAAAAAGGGGCGTTACAAACTGACATTAAATCTCTTAAAAAAGCTGCAAGGCAAACAGTTGGTCCTGAACTACAAAAAAGAATTCAAACAATAATTGATACAGGTTTAATAGAGTTGCATGATGATTTTAAAATCTATTGGGGTAAATTTGCAATCGGAAGACTAATATCTGGAAAAGATTATTTAAATCCTAATTTTGAGTTAATTGTTGATGAAATTCTTGAACTAAATCAAAAACAAAAGTTGATTAATTTTTTAGAAAAATGGTTAAAAAATAAAATTGATACTGTCTTAAAAAGTCTTATTGATTTAAAAGATCTAAAAGATAAAAACTCCTCAATTAAAGCACTTGCTTATCGACTTTATGAAAATAATGGTGTTCTTAAAAGAGATCAAGTTTTGGAATATCTTAAAAATTTAAGACAAAATGAAAGAAAAATTTTAAGGGACCTTGGAGTTAAATTTGGCAGATATCATATTTTTTTATTTAAATTAATTAAACCAGAAGCAGTTTCCTTGAGAACTTTACTTTGGAAAAATTACCATCAAAAATATTTTAATCTTAAGCCTCCAACTTTTGGTTTAAATTTCATAGACGATAAAAATTTTAAAAATGGAAACTTTATGTTGCTATGTGGATTTGAGAAGTTTAATAATTCTTTTGTCAGAATAGATATTTTAGAGAGATTGTTTGTTCAAATAATTAATTCTTCCGATGAAGGTGCCAAAAATAAAGAAATTAAGATGGTACCAGAGATGTTAAATTTATTAGGATGTAATAAAGAAAATTTCAAAAAACTTATTAAAAATATGAATTATAAGATTATAGATAAAAATGATGAATTATTTTTCAAATATGTTCCTATCAAGCAAAACAAAAAAATATCTAACAAAAAAATTATAAATGAAAGTCCTTTTGGCATCTTAAAAAATTTAGATTTAGGTTAAAAATATGTTTTTTGACAAAAATAAACGTAATGATTTAATCAAAGTTTCAGCTTTATTAATACATGCTGCAAAAATAGATCAAAACTATTCGTCTCAAGAACAAAAAGTAATTAAGCAAGCTTTAAAAGAAATTGGTGCAGATAATGAAAATTTAGATGAAATATTAAAAAAAGCTGAAGAAATCGAAAATAATTCAGTTCAAATCTTGGATTATACCAAAGAGATTAAAAGCATGAGTCAGGAAAATAAAGTTAAAATTATCGAGACATTGTGGAGAATAGTTTATTCAAACAAAGAGGCAGATATGTATGAAACAAACTTAATGAGACGATTGGCGGGTTTATTATATATTGATAATAAATTAATGGGTGACATTAAAAATAAAATTAAAAACGAAATTTTATAATGACTTACTTAGTTAATGATAAATGTATTAAGTGTAAATTAATGGATTGTGTTGAGGTATGTCCTGTTGATTGCTTCTATGAAGGTAAAAATATGCTTGTAATTAAACCCGATGAGTGTATAGATTGTGGCGTTTGTGAACCTGAATGTCCTGTTGATGCAATCACAGCAGATACTGAATCAGGAAGCGAAAAATGGTTAGAAATCAACACGGTATACTCAGAAATCTGGCCTAATATAAACAAAAAAAAAGATCCTCCTTCGGATCACGAAAAATATAAAAATGAGCAAAATAAATTTGAAAAATATTTTAAGGAAAACCTTTAATAAAAAAACCAAAAAAAAATCTAATAAGATAACTAAAAAAAAAGTTATTAAAACGAAAAAGGTAGTCTCTAAAAAATCTAAAAAGAACATAAAGAAGTTAAAAAAAGTAAAACTTATAAAATCTTTACCTAAAAAGATTGACGAAAAGCCAAATATAAAATCAGACAATCTAAGAATTCCAAAAAGCAATGAAGCTAAACCAGAAATTAAAAAAGTTAAAAAACAAGAAACAGCAAAAAAAGAATATAAAACAAAAGATTTTGTTGTTTATCCTAAACATGGTGTAGGCCAAATTATTGAATTTAAGAAAATTAGTATTGGTGGAATTGATGTTGAAGCATATGTCATTAAATTTGAAAAAGATAAAGCTAATGGAATGGTACCTGTGAACAAACAATCTCACCTAAGACCTTTGGCAAGTATTAATCAAGTTAACAAATGTATTTCTATTTTAAAAAGTAAGCCAAAAATTAAAAGGTCCATGTGGAGTAGAAGAGCACAGGAATATGAAGCCAAAATATCTTCTGGAAAAATTTATGAATTAGCAGAAGTTGTTAAAGATTTAAATAAAGGTGATGATTTAATGGTGGATCAGTCTTACAGTGAAAGACAGTTATTTGAAAAAGCTTATGAAAGAATTTTGTCAGAATTTCAAATTATATTAAATATATCTATGGAAGATACACAAAAAAAGTTGGATAAAGCCTTAAAAAGAAATTTAGAGGGGCAAAAAAAAACAGTCCCTTTAGAGACTAAATCTTCTAACCAAGAAATACCTCCTGAAGAAGAAAACTCTGCTACCAACGTAAACGAAGAGATATAAAAAAAAACGCCTCTCACATATAAAGTTATGAGAAGCGTTTTTAATAAAGAATACTAAGTTACTATCTTCTTCTTCTTTTAGCTTTCTTAGCTTTCTTTGCTTTTTTCTTAGCTTTTTTTGCTTTTTTTCTTTTCTTAGGCATCTTTAGCTCCCTTTTTAGTTAAACGAATCAAATGATTCGTTATTAACTTATTTTTATTTTTTTCTGCACGTTATGTCAATTCTTTAATTAAAGTTAAAATTTTAAAAAAATAAATTTAAAATAAAATAAAATTTTTATTATTTTAAAGTGTAAAAAGTTAATGTTTATGCGCTTTATAATCAAGTATTATACTTTATTAATAAAGTTTTTCTAAATCTTCTTTATAATTTTCTAAAATTTTTTTTCTTTTTAGTTTTAATGTTGGTGTCAACATTCCATTTTCAATTGTAAATTCTTGATCTATTAATTTAAATTTTTTAACTTTTTCTACCAAAGATAAACTTTTATTTAAATTTTCTATGTAAAATTCAATTTCTTTTTTATTTTCTTTAATTTCACTTACAACCAGAGCGGTTAAAAAAGTTTTTTTATCTCCATAAACAAAACTTTGTTTAATTTTTTCATTTAGGCATAATAAATTTTCAATTTTAGATGGTGAAATGTTATCACCACCTAAATTAACTATAATTTCTTTTTTTCTATCTGTTATTTTTAAATTTCCATCTTTTGTGATTTCACCTATGTCTCCTGTATGTAACCAACCATTTTTAATGACTTCTTCTGTCTCTTTTTTCATATTCCAATAACCAAGCATAATGTTTTCTCCCTTAACTAAAATTTCACCATCATCAGCTATTTTTACTTCGTTAGTTTTGAAAGGAGGTCCTACTGTTTCAATTTTAATTTTTCCTGGCTTATTACAACTTACAACTGGCGATGTTTCTGTGAGGCCATATCCTTGAAGAGTTGGTAAACCTATGGAATTCAAAAATTCACCAATTTTTTGGTCTAAAGCGCCTCCTCCTGAAATGAAGGCTTTTAATTTACCTCCAAACTGATTCTTAATTTTTTTTCTTACTAATAATTCACATAAAAAATTGATAAATTTTTCCTTAAAATTTAGTCTCTCTTTGTTTAAATTTTTTGTTCCAAGTTTAATGGTGCTTTCTATCAATCTTTTCTTTAGACCTTTTTGTTTTGAAAAATTAAGAGATATTTTGCTATATAAATTTTGATAAAATCTTGGGACTGCAGTCATGATAGTAGGTTGAGCAACTGACATATTAGGTAATAATTTTTCTAAACTTTCAGCGTAGTAAATTTTTGCACCAAGTGATATTTGTACATATTGAACAGTGTGTTCATATGAATGTGACAATGGAAGCCATGTTAGGAAGACTGGTAGATCCTCTTTAACCAATGAATTCAAAATTTCTCTTGCTCCTTCACAATTTGATAAAATCCCACCGTGACTTAGCATCACTCCTTTTGGATTACCGGTTGTTCCTGATGTGTAGATAATGCAGGCAAGATCTTTTCTTTCAATTTTATTGTTATAATTTAAAGAAATTTGTTTTGGACTTTGTTTGTAATATTTTTCAAAAATATCCTTAATATTTTCAATATTTTGATTTAATTCATCGATTGATAAAACTTTAGTTTCATCTGGAATAAATTTTTCTATTTTTTTTAATTGATGATTATTTGAAACAATGCATATCTTCGGCTTACAATCGTTTAGAATGTATTCATAATCTTTTTCTGAATAAGTTGTAAATAATGGAACTGTTACACCCCCGGCATTCATAATTGCAATATCCGAAATTAACCATTCAGGACGATTTTCAGATAGTAAAACACATCTATCCCCTTTAGTTAAAATTTTTTTTAAATATTCTGATAAAATAATAATATTGCATCTCACTTGCTCCCAGGTCAAAAAATTATCATCATCATTTTTTAACCATTTTAAAAAAGGCTGTTTAGTTGGAGATTTTTTTTCTTTATACTTTTCAAAAAAAAGTTCTACTAAGCTTTTTGTTTTATTTATTTCCATATTTTGGTGGGCGAAGAGAGAATCGAACTCTCACTTCTTGCAAAACACGATTTTGAGTCGTGCGCGTCTACCAGTTCCGCCATTCGCCCTTAGTTGTTTAATAATTTTAAATAGTATAAGAACTAAAATTATATTAAAACCAAAAAATGTTAAGTACTCTTTATAAAAAGTGTTTGAATTTATCTGCACACAAAAGTTCTAAGTATTACTTGGCTTTAGTCTCTTTTATTGAAAGTTCTTTTTTTCCAATACCACCAGATGTGATGGTAATACCAATGGTCATTTCAAAAAAAAGTGAATTTTTAAAAATTTTTCTTATAGCCACAACATTCTCAGTATTGGGAGGAATATTAGGTTACTTTATTGGAGCTTTATTCTTTGACTTAGGAATGCAAATAATGAGTTTTTATGGCTATGAAGATAAACTAACTAACTTAAAAAATAATTTAATAAATAGTGAAGGTTTCTATGCTTGGTTAGGAATTCTTTTTCTAGCAGGTTTTACTCCTCTTCCATATAAGGTTTTTACTATTGCTAGCGGTTTGATTGGATTCAATATTATAATTTTTATTTTGATAAGTTTTTTTTCAAGAGGATTACGTTTTTTTATAGTTTCTTATTTGTCCTATAAATTCGGAGATTTATTTACTAAATTTTTGGAAAAACATGGATCAAGTTGGTTTACAATTATTGGAATATTAATTGTTATATTTGGAATTTTTATTTATTTAATATTTAAATCTCATGCATAACTTTAAGGTAGAAACTTTTATAAAAATAATTTTTCTTGTAAGCTTTGTCTCATTAATTTCAGCATATTTCATAGAATATGTTCTTGGACATCGGCCTTGTAATCTTTGCTTAATAGAAAGGATCCCTTATGGATTGGCTGTAGTTTTGATAATTTTAAATCATATTTTGATCAAAAATAAAAGATTTATAATTCTATTGCTTATTTTAGTGTTCTCTTTCTCTATAATAATCTCATTTTATCACTTTGGGATCGAGCAAGGTATTTTTGAGGAGTCAGCAGTTTGTGGATTAAAAGATGCTTCAAACATTGTCTCTAAAGAAGAGTTACTTAAACAATTAAAGGTAAAAAATGTAAGCTGCAAAGATGTGACATTTAGAATTTTTGGATTTTCATTAACATCACTTAATATAATAATTAGTTTAATTTTGGTTATTTTTTTATTAAAAATTTTTAAAAATTATGAAAAATTCAAAAAATAAAATCGAAGAATTTATTAGAGTTGATCACGCTGGTGAACGAGGTGCAGTAAAAATATATGAAGGTCAATTATTAGCTTTAAACACTTTGGTTAAGAATGAAAGTTTAAAAAAAATTATTGAAGAAATGAAGATTCACGAGAAAGAACATTGTGATTTTTTTGAAAATGAGATTAAAAAAAGAAATATTAATCCCACAAAATTTCTTCCTTTGTGGGATTTACTTGGCCTAGGTCTGGGGTTTGGTTCAACTTTACTTGGAAAAAAGGCAGCCATGTTATGTACAGCTTCAGTTGAAGAAGTAATCGATAAACATTATTTAAATCAAATAAATCAATTAGGTCCAAATGAGAAAGATTTAAAAAAAAAAATAATTAAATTTAGAGAAGATGAACTACATCATAAAGATATTGCTTACGAAGAAGGTGCAACCAAACAGGGCTTTTATTCAATATTGGATAAAATTATTAAAACAGGATCAAAAGTAGCAATTAATATTTCAGAAAAAATTTAATTTTAAGCTTCAAGCTCAACATCCCAATATAAATAATCCATCCAACTCTTATGCAAGAAATTTGGAGGAAAGTTTTTTCCGTTACGGTGTAAATCTTCTGTTGATGGCTGGAAAGGATTTTGATTTAGTTTCATTCCAGAAAACTTTAATAATTTTCCACCTTTTTGTACATTGCAAGATGAACATGCGGTAACAACATTTTCCCAGTGTGTTTCACCACCTTTTGACCTTGGTAATAAATGATCAAAAGTAAGCTCTTCACCACTCCCACAATATTGACACAAAAATTTATCCCTTAAAAAAACATTAAATCTAGTAAAGCTTGGTTTTGATTGTGGAACAATATAATTTTTTAGAGCAATTACACTTGGTAATTGCATGTCAAATGATGGACTTCTAATTACTCTGTCATAATTACTTACTATAGTAACTCTGTCTAAAAAAACTGATTTTACTGTATCCTGCCAAGACCAAAGCGACAAAGGATAATAACTTAAAGGTCTGTAATCAGCATTTAAAACTAATGCTGGACATTTTTCCAAGGACACATTGTTTTCAATAAAGTTATTCATTTTTAATTTTAATTTAGTAAAAAAAAATTTAAATAACAAGAGATTATTAAAATTTTTTTAAGATATAATTTAACGCTATACTTGATGCTTCAACAGGGATACTGTGATCACAATTTTTAATTAAATGAGTTTCTACTTCTACATTATTTCTAATTAAAAAATCTTTTGCCTCAAGCATATAATTAGCTGAAACAACCTGATCAGAGTCACCATGAATTAAAACAGTTTTTGTCGAAATTTTTTTTCTTAATCTTAAATTCTCTTGATTAATGATTTTTCCGGAAAAACCTATAATGCAGGCAAATTCTTGATTAAATGTTAAACCTAAATTTATAGACATCATGCAACCTTGACTAAATCCTACTAAACAAATTTTATTATTGTCCAAACTAAACTGATTTTTTACTTCTTCTATAAATTGACTTAATATTTTTTCAGCATTAAAAGATTGCTCTAAAATATATTTTGGATCGTCTTTTGTTAAGTCAAACCATTGAAAGCCCGACGGGTTTATTAAACAAGTTTCATGACCATTTGGACAAATAAAAATTGTATTAGGTAAATATCTCTTCCACTTTAAGGATAGCATGCTTATATCCTTTCCATCACCTCCATACCCATGGAGCAAAATAATTGCATTTTTTATTTTCTTATTATCATCTGGTCTTACAATAGTTGCGTCTAGACAAAGTGTCATACTGGATTTTTTATGTTTTTTTTTTCTTAAAACATCTTACAATATAAATATGATTTCAGGAATATTTGTTAAAATATTATCTATTACCTTATTAATTGCTGTTGGAGTTATTTTAATTCTAGGTATTGGAACATTATTAAAAGGGGGAACAACTAGTAAAAAATATTCAAATAAGTTAATGCAGCTAAGAGTTCTTCTACAATTTATTGCGATTATCGTCTTGATTATTTTTGCTTATTTTTTTAAAAATTAGTTATACTCGCTTAACCATTTTATAAAACGTTCATCCTCAAAATTAATTGAGCCAATAATTCTTGCAACTTCTAAGCCTTCTTTATTGAATAAGATTGAAGTTGGAATGCCTCTTAGTCCAAATTTTTTTGCTAAAGTTATCGGTGAGTCAAAATAAGGTTTTAAATTTTTAATATTTAATTCATCAAAAAAATCAGATGTTTTTTTAATATTGTCTTGACCAACATTTATTGGAAATATTCTCAAATTATTTAAACTTTCATAAGTTAATAGCAAGTCAAGAGAAGGCATTTCTTTTTTACAAGGAGCACACCAAGTTGCCCAAAAATTCAGTAGAACCAAATTTCCTTTATAATTTTCTAAATCTAGTTTCTTGTTTTCTGCGTCTAAAAACGTCAAACTATCATACTTTTTTGGCTCATCATTAATTACAATATTCTTTATATCAGAAATTTCAGTCGCAAAAGAATTTGATAATAAAAATATAAATATTATTAAAATTCTCATATTAAATAGGTATAATTAATTATCATGGTAAAAAATAAAAACAACCAAGCAATTTGGAATACTAGAATTAAAAAAAATACCTCTGTTCTTTTTCAAAAAGTAGGAAACTCTATTAATATTGATAAGAGACTTTATAAAGAGGACATTAAAGGGTCTATTGCTCACGTTGAAATGCTTTTTAAACAAAAAATTATTTCATTTAGAATAAAAAATAAAATTGTTTACGGCTTAAATAAAATAGAAAAAGAAATCTCTAAAAATAAACTTGATCTTAATGAAAAGTATGAAGATATTCATATAAATATAGAAAAAAGATTATTTCAAATAATTGGTGAAGAGGCCGGTTACGTCCATACTGCTCGATCTAGAAATGACCAGATAATTACAGATTTTAAAATTTGGATAAAATCATCAACTAATGAAATTAATCAAAACATAAATAAACTAATTAAAACCACTCTCAAAGTTTCTGAAAAAAATATTAAAACTTTAATGCCAGGCTTCACTCATCTAAAGAACGCACAAGCTATTTCATTGGGACACTATTTAATGGCTTACGTAGAAATGTTTAGTAGAGATAAAAAAAGATTTATAGCAAATATGGAAAGTTTAAATGAAAATCCACTG
>Ga0209632_10005780_pt1 | contig 10634 bp, 10 predicted proteins | sample COG_10_FD_184754 | JGI IMG/M metagenome (GOLD analysis project Ga0209632, IMG submission 184754) | Pelagic Microbial community sample from North Sea - COGITO 998_met_10 (SPAdes) (version 2) | ecosystem: Environmental > Aquatic > Marine > Neritic zone/Coastal water | place: Helgoland, sampling...
CCCGAAAATGTCTATGCCCTGAGCACCAAAGGCACTGTCTGTTACTCAGAAGCCACCTATCAACCCGGTGATACCCTGCTGTTTGGCCCAGAGACAAGGGGCCTACCCGAAGATATTCGCACTGAATTCGGCGCCGGCCATGTGTTGCGATTGCCCATGCAACCACAGAGCCGCAGCCTTAATTTATCCAACACAGTGTCCATAGTGACCTACGAAGCCTGGCGGCAGTTGGGCTTTGCGACGGCGAGCGTACTGTGAGTATTAAAATATGAGCATCAAAATCGGCTTGTTTTATGGCAGTTCAACCTGCTACACCGAAATGGCTGGTGAGAAAATTCGTGACCGTATCAATGGCCTGCTGAATGCCGACGCAGTAAGCATGCACAATATTGCCGATGATCCAATCAGCCTGATGGAAAGCTACAGCTATTTAATTCTAGGCATTCCAACCTGGGATTACGGCGAACTGCAAGAAGACTGGGAAACCCAATGGGATGACATCGACAGTCTCGACCTCAAACATACCAAAGCCGCGGTCTATGGTCTCGGCGATCAAATTGGTTATCCAGAATGGTTTCAAGATGCCCTAGGGTATCTGTGGAGCAAAATTACTAATCAGGGTGCCACCACTGTCGGCGCCTGGCCCAATAAGGGCTATACCTTTGAGCAGTCTAAGGCGTTAACTGACGATGAGGCGTTTTTTGTCGGCCTGCCTCTGGATGACGAAAATCAGCTTGAGCTATCTGAGGGGTTTATCAATCTCTGGTGCGAACAAATTTTGGCTGAATTTGACCTCAAGTCACAGTGACATCCCTTTAAGTGGATATTAAAAAAGTGGCCATTAAAAACGACGCAATAGAGCAAAGCTCGATTGACCGCTGCCTCGCTCAAAACCACCTAGAAAAACGCTGGCAGTCACTCCAAGGTGACGACGGCCTGTTCACATTAGGTGAAACCGAATTCGGTTATGGCGCGCACTTTTTAGCGGCCTGTGATCTATGGTTAAAAACCACATCAAAGCCCTGGCGTCTGCAATTTATTTCAGCCTCTGCCCAGCCACCCAACAAGGCCGATTTAGAAACAGCCTTAGCCTACTGGCCCCAGTATGCCCAACTAGCCAGCCAGTTTATTGACCAATATCCAGCCAGCGTTAAGGGCATGCATCATCTTGAGCTATTTGATGGCCGAGTAAGCCTATGCCTGATGATTGGCGAAGCCGACGCTATGTTTGATGAGATTGCCCAGAGTCCCGATCTCGGCTTGGCCAGCCACAATACTAAGTCCATTGATGCCTGGTTTATTAGCACCGCATCAGAGCACCTCAGGCAAACTATCAGCGCCCTATCGGGCCCCAATACTAGTATGGCGGCTAACGCTGACTTTGACGCCAACCTTAAAACCTCTAGTCCCTGGCACCTCAATAAAGCCAAGCCCCAGCAACATACAAAAACAGTAGCCATATTAGGGGCAGGCATTGCAGGCTGTACCGCAGCTGCCGCGCTCCACAAACGCGGCTATCAGGTGACTGTGATTGATCGCCACCCCATTGCAGGCCAAGAGGCCTCGGGCAATAGTCAGGCCATTATTTACCCCAAGTTATCGGTGCGTGACCAGCCTTTGCCCCGAGTTAATTTGACCGCACTTATGCTCGCCAGCCGCTACTACAAACCGTTTTGGGATGCTGGCTACGGCGAACAGTGCGGTGTTTTAGTCGTACCAGAGAGCCCTAAGGTGCAGCAGGATTTTCTTGCCATCAGTGAACGATTTAGCGGCCAGGAATCATTGGTGCAAATGCTGGATAATAGCCAGCTATGTGAGCTGAGCGGCATAACCATGAGTTCAGAACTTGGGTTATTTTTCCCTCAACTGGGCTGGCTACCCCCTGCGCAGGTTTGTCAGGAGCTCTTAGCCCGGGACAGAATTCCTCTGCGTCAAGCTGACATTAAGCAGCTAAAAAATACTGAGGATGGCTGGCAGCTCTTAGATGAACAGGGTCAGATAGTTATTGAAACGGAGACCCTAGTGGTTGCCAACGCTTATGGCTGCGAGCAGTTTGAGCAGACCAACTTTCTCCCAGTCACCCAGCTTCGGGGACAGATTAGTCTGCTCTCAGCGTCAGAGGCCAGCGAGGGATTAAAAACCGTGATCTGCGGTGAGGGCTATATTACACCGACACAAAATGGCACCCATAACTGCGGTGCTACCTACAATAAAGCGGTATTTACCACCAGCCTGCGCGAGGAAGATCATCGCGCCAATGTCGAGCAGATGAGTGCCACAGACAGCGGTCTGGGTGTTGCCTTAGGAGCGCAAGATACTGGTGATATGGACGGCAGGGCCAACTATCGCTGCACAACCAAAGACTATCTTCCGATTGTTGGACCGGTGCCATACCTGCCCTCTTTATTAGAAGATTACGACGTATTAAGGCGCGATGCGCGCAAATTGGTGCCCACATTAGGCAGCTATCAGCCCAATCTCTATGTGCACTGCGGCATGGGCTCTAGAGGACTCTGTTATGCCCCCTTAACCGCAGAGATACTCGCGGCTGAGATTGCGGGTGAAGTTCCACCCCTAGAGCGGGAGCTGCGGCTGGCGATGCATCCAGCACGGTTTTTGATCAGAGATTTAAAAAAGAAACGTATTTAGCGCCTGAACCTCTAACGCGCTACTGTTCTAACGCGAGACCAATCAACAGCCCCTTGCGATACATCTCGGCACTGCCTGCCTGATCATTCATTGTGCCTAACAGCTCAGCCAATTCCAGATAGGTTTGCGGACAGGGATTTAACTTAACCGCGGCCGACAGGTAGTCACGGGACTTACCCAATAATTCTGATCGCCGACAAATACGCCCCAGAGCCAGCAGTAAATCTGCATCTTCTGAATGACTCAGCAACCACTTCTCGGCCACTGCCAGCTGTTTTTGGGGCGACTCCCCCTGCAACTCGCCGAATCGTTCAACCAGATCAGCATGCCAGCTATTATTTAGCGCTTTGGTCAATAGCGGCTGTAATTTATTGCCTGCGTTAACCGCCTGCAATGCATCCCCATAGGCACAGATAAGCTCTGGTAGCTTGCGTAGAGGTTTGGGCACTAATGTCCAAAGATCTGCTAGCTGGCTCTGCTGTTCCGAGTCAGTAAGCTCTGAGTCGGGGGTAAATTCTAGTAACAAACTGCAATAAGTATCCATTTCTAGATTGGCAGCAGCCTGTTTGTTGAGGGCACCGTAATGGCTAATGTCGCGGAGAATCTTTTGCAGAGAAGACCAGTCTTCGGTCAGGCAATAGGCATCGGCCAACAGACGTAAAACGGCTCTGTCATTGGGTTTATCTTTGTGCAAACCTGCCAGCAATGACAATGCATCCACAAACTGTTCGTCGATAATTAATAATTCGGCCAATAGCTTGTCCGCCGCAAAACTCGCATTGGGGTGGGTGATTTTTAGTCGCTCTAAAAGTTGCCGTGCCTTTTCAACTTCATTGTTCTCTGCGGCCGCTCGGGCTGCAAACAGCAAGTTGATCACTGGCATTGAAGATTTGTCTGCAGACTGAGACAGCAGTTGACCCGATTTTTGCCAGTCGTGCTCGGCATATAACAGTAATCCCTGAGCGGTTTTACTTACCTGCCGTGCACTGCTAAAAGAGTTCCACCAATGGCGCAGGCCTCCGGCACCCGTCAACCAGCGCACCAGTAATAACAGCCATACCAAAATGGCACTGAGGGCGATATACAGCAGCACGCCAACCCAGACGCTCATCTCTATATTGGTACTGCCAATACTGATCAGAATATAGCCACTGCCCTGCTGTAATAACCAGATACCTGCAGCACCTAATAACAGCGCCAGCATAAAGATCAGTAAAATTTTGCGCATTATTGGGTCACCGACTTTTCACTATCGGTGGCAGTTAAGCGGCTATTACGCAGTGCAATCAATGTCTCTATGGCCTGGAGTGAACCATTGATATCAGGCAGTTGCTGAATAATTTCTTGCTCACTTAGGCTAGCCAGTCGCTGCTGAATAATCACTGCATTGGGATTAAGTTGGAAATACTGTGCCAGCCAGCGCTGGGCTTTGACCAGGCTTTGACTATAAATGGCCTGCTCTTCGCGCATTACCGCACTCTGAGCCTGCTCTAACATAAGGCGTAAGTTGTGTCGCACTATCCCCTCTTCATTGGCCTGCAATAATGGCTCGATAGGCTGATCTCGCTGAGTTACCCTTATTAGCTGACTAACCCCATCAACAAAACCTGTGATCAGACCCTGCAGTTTTGGCTGTTCTAATGCTGCCTGTGGTTGATTGGTAACCACTGCAGCTTCGGCTGTCGGCTTTAAAATAACTAACTGATCAATGCTTTCCGCCAGCGCGTTGAGTTCAAGATAGAGCCCCGAGGCATCAACCTCACCGGCCAGTCGCAAGGCAGCAATATCAATTGCCACAGCACCGCGCAGTGGCAACAACTCAGGGTCATCCAACTGCTTAAGAATAACGTAACATTTTCTAACAGTGCTAGGGGGTTTTTGGTACTGCGCTCGGTTTGCAGTCGCTGATTAGCGAGACGTGCCAGGTAGGCCGCTTCTGCGAGCAGCCAGTCGCTGCGGGTAGTAGTGCCAAGTTCCGCGAGTCGTTTCCCCTGATTATTAAGACGCAGCTGAATAGTAGAAAGTCCTCGCTGCACCTGTTCGATATCTTTAGATTGACGCTTTTCGGCTTCTTGAGACTGTTGCGCAATGGTCATGTACGACCTATCAAGGCTATCGAGTCTTGCACTAAAATCTTCCGTCGCAGTGACACGCTGCTGCCACTGAGTCCAACCAAACCAACCTGCAGCGGCCAAACCGGCAACCACAATTAGCGTTAGCCATAATTTCAGCCAGAGGGACCCTCTAGCATTAGGCGTTTTAGGTGAGGGGCTGGGCTTTTTTTCAGAAGTTTCATTATTACGACTCTTTTTTTCAGAAGTCTGTTTATCAAGGAGCTTTTTGTCGAGGGCTTCTTTATCAAGGGCCTGCTTAGCCGAAGTCTTTTGTTCAGCCGATTGTTTCTCCACAGCTTTTTTATCAACCACTTTTTCAGCCTTTATGTTTTTGGTATCTTTAGTCACTTTTCGCCCTCTGCTACTCATTAAAAGCTTAGTCTATTTTAGACGTTTTCTGCAGTCTTAAAATATCCCTCAACCGCCCGATGCATTGATTCCGGCAAGGCATTGTCGGCAATGACTATACTCTGATATCCCATTTCCTGAGCCATAGCCGCAACCCGATCACTGGGGACGACCAGAGGCACTGCTACATTTTCTGGATCGGCCATGGCCTGAAGCAACTCGCCGCTATGGACTATTAAACAGTCTGTCGTCTTAGCCTGATGCCGAGCCCGCTCTAAACTGCTTGATTCGATCACGCGATTATATAATTCACAGTAGCTAACCTTGGCGCCGCGTTGCTCCAAAGTTTCACCCAGAGTCTGACGTCCACCCCCACCGCGGAAAATAACCACGGATTTACTGTCCAGCGCCTGTAGCGACTCAAGTTCCAAAAGCCCCTCTGTGTTCTGCAGATCTTGGGGGCAGACAACCGAGTATCCATATTGACTAAAAATCTGCGCTGTCTGCTGACCCACGGCTAATAGCTCGAGTCCCACCGGCAGCATTGGCCAGTACTCGTCTATCCATTCCAAGCCTAATTCAGCGGCATTAGCGCTGATAAAAATTGCCTTATCAAATTGATCCAAGATCAGAATAAGGTTTTCAATGGACTGGGTTTCATCAATCGGCTCAATGCGCATTATTGGCGTATAGGTAACATCGGCCCCCGACTGCTCAAGCAATGCCAAAAAAGCATCCTGCCCCCGCAGTGGCCGCACCACGAGAACAGACCTATTTTTAAGGCTACTGGCTGCCATAGACCTCAGCCAGTATCTCTCCAGCACCCTGGGCCAACAGCTGCTCTGCTAATTCAATACCCAGCGCCTGCGCATTTTCACGCGGGCCCTGCAGTTCTGCACGCAGCAGGGTTGCACCATCAATACTGCCGACTAGGCCCCGCAGACCAATGGTCTTTCCAGAGGCATCAAGCTCTGCAAAACAGGCAATAGGTACCTGACAGCCACCCTGTAAATGGCGGTTTACGGCACGCTCTGCCACGACACAGCTAGCGGTGTCCTCATGATGGAGAGGTGCCAGCAGTTCGAGGGTTGCTGTGTCTTCCGCTCTACATTCAATACCCACAGCACCCTGCCCACCTGCGGGCAACGAGAGCTCAGACTCTAATGCACTGGCAATCCGGTCTTCCATGCCCAGCCTTATTAGCCCAGCACTGGCCAAAATAATAGCCTGATAGTCACCGCTGTCGAGCTTGGCGAGTCTGGTATTAACATTGCCGCGCAGTTCTTTAATCTGCAGTTTGGGAAAATGGGCGCGCACCTGACATTGGCGGCGCAGACTTGAGGTGCCAACAATGGCGCCATCAGGCAATTGATCGAGGCTTTTATACTGATTGGAGACAAAGGCATCCAGAGGATTTTCTCGCTCGCAGATCACCGCCAAATCAAGACCAGGAGGAAATTCCATGGGCACATCTTTCATGGAGTGCACAGCAATATCAGCCCTACCATCTAGCATGGCCACCTCAAGCTCTTTAACAAACAAACCCTTGCCACCAATTTTGGCCAGCGGCGTATCTAGAAGGATGTCGCCCTTGGTGGTCATAGCAACCAACTCAACCTCAAGGTCAGGATGATATTTGAGCAGTTCTGCTTTAACAAACTCTGCCTGCCAAAGGGCCAGGGGGCTTTTACGGGTAGCAATTCGGAGAGTACGGGACACTAAAATAACCTGTGTTAATTTTTAGGACGGTATTATCGACGATTTAAAGGCCGTTGTCAGAGTTGCGCGGTTAATTTACGTAATTTTGGTTCTAGGCGACGGCTAATCTCCGGCTGTATATCAATATCATCAAGTATGGCTAGGCTGCGCCCTCCACTGCGCCTGATACCCTGAATAGCCTCTTTGCTTACCAGCGCGTTGCGATGGATTCTAATAAATAGATTGGGAAATTCCTGCTCAAGACCTTTGAGTGATTCATTGATGGTGAAATCGGTGTTGGCCGTATAGGCCCTAACATACTTTTGATCTGCCTTGAGTAAGCGAACGTCCTCAATGGGAATAACATCGATTCCCTGATAGGAATAGGCATAGAGGCATGAACGCGCACCGGCATATAACTGCCTGCGTTTGTTATGCACCTCTTTGCTGGCGCTCAACAGGGCACCAATCAAGTTATCTCTGTGCAGTCCGCATTCAAACTGATCCAGGCTAGGGCAGAATACAAGGATAGGGGTAAGAGCAGCTTGATTAAACACTTTCGGAAATGAGACGGTGCCCATTTCAGGCATAGGCGTTTTCATTAACACAATATCTGGTGCCTGTGCTTCAACCATAGCCATAGTTGAACGTCTATTGGTCGCCTGACCAACAAAAATAATATTTTGCATAGCCGTTAGCAGACGCTCTATTCGAACTCCCGCCAACAACTCGTTATCGACGATCAATACTTTGATCATTAGCAACCCTCCATTGGTTCACTCCGAGCGGCCTCATCATACCCAAATTACTGTAACTTTTCCCTGCTAGGGGCAATGATTGGCTATAATCAGCTCTGCAATTTAACAACTGGACACTGACGTCGATGAGTAATTCGGACAAGAACAAAGCACCCCACGTAAAAACCCCACAGACCAACCAAGCTTGGGGCGGTCGTTTTAATGAACCTGTGGATGAATTCGTTGCGCGCTTTACTGCCTCGGTTAATTTTGACCAACGCCTTTATCGTCAAGATATCCAGGGTTCTATCGCCCATGCAAAAATGCTCACAGAGTCTGAAGTACTCACCACTGAAGAGCGCGATCAGATTATCAATGGCCTGCAGGATATTGCCACTGAGATAGAGAGCGGTACCTTTGAATGGTCCGTGGCTCTTGAAGATGTGCATATGAATATCGAAGCTGCCCTGACCGCGCGCATCGGCCATGTGGGCAAAAAACTGCATACCGGTCGCTCGAGGAATGATCAGGTAGCCACCGATATTCGCCTTTGGCTACGGGATCAAATCGATGAGATAAAGCCGTTATTTACACGATTACAGCAGGGAATGATCGAACTTGCCGCCGCCGAATCGGAAACTATTATGCCCGGCTTTACTCATTTACAGACTGCTCAGCCGGTGACGTTTGGCCATCATCTGCTGGCCTGGAATGAAATGCTTGAGCGCGACTATGGTCGCCTCTGTGACTGTCGCGCACGCCTCAATCAAAGCCCGCTGGGCGCAGCGGCACTGGCAGGCACTACCTATCCCATTAACCGTGAGTTTACCGCGGCTGAAATGGGCTTCGACAAGCCCACCGAAAATAGCCTAGATTCCGTGAGTGATCGTGATTTCGCCATCGAATTCTGCGCCTTTGCCAGCATGCTGATGACGCATATGTCGCGCATGTCTGAAGAACTAGTGCTCTGGACTTCGGCCCAGTTCCAATTTATCAATCTGCCCGACCGTTTCTGTACTGGTTCTTCAATTATGCCCCAGAAGAAAAACCCAGATGTGCCAGAGCTGGTGCGCGGTAAAACTGGCCGAGTCACAGGACATTTAATTGCCCTACTGACCCTCATGAAGTCTCAGCCCCTCGCCTACAACAAAGATAATCAGGAAGACAAAGAGCCCTTATTTGATACCGTGGATACCGTCCGTGACTGCCTCCGCGCCTTTGGCGATATGATTCCGGCCATCGAATCTAATAAGCCATCGATGTATGAAGCAGCCCGCAGAGGTTTTTCCACAGCCACTGACCTAGCGGATTACCTGGTCGGCAAAGGTATTGCTTTTCGCGACTCCCATGAGATTGTTGGCAAGTCAGTTGCCTATGGCATTGCCGAAAATAAGGATCTGTCGGAAATGAGCCTTGAGGAGTTACAGCAGTTCTCAGATCAGATTACTGCGGATGTATTTGACGTGCTAACCCTTGAGGGTTCTGTTGCTGCGCGCAATCATATCGGCGGCACAGCACCAGTGCAGGTTCGAGCCGCCGCCCTGAGAGCCACGGCGCTTTTGGCGACTCGCTAGAAATCGAAGGTTACTATCTCTGTCGACTGTGCCAGGCAGGCATCTGCCAACATGGTCGACAGCAGCTCTCCGCTAACCGTGTTTTTCCATTGACCATCCAACTTAAAATGAAACCCGCCCGAACGCGCTGCCAGCCAGATTTCACCCATTGAGGGCTGGCGGGACAGGATAATCTGCGTGCCGTTAACGTCGCAGGTCAGGGTTAGCATCCCAGCACTGTTTTCATAATCAATCTCTGTACCGCTGTTATCAATACTCTCTTCAATCGAAAACATTAGCTCGTCGACAATCTGATTAAATTCTGCTTCGTTCATGTTGCACCCTGTGGGTTATTAGCCAAAAAGCCAATGGCGGCTGAATCGAGTCCAACAGTCAAAGGAATAGCGATAAGTTTATGCCCAGCAGTATAATTGTTTGGGCGTAATCTACCAGTGCCGCTATACTTATAGGCTTTACTTACACGCCTTTACAGTGGGTTATTATGCTACCTCAAATTTTTATCCCTAAAGCCCTGCTTATTGCCCTATTCCTAGCCAGCGCCTTTGCTGGACTTAGCGGTTGCGGCAACACTGGCGACCTATATTTGCCTGAAGATGCCCCAGTGACTCAGGGCAACAATACTGAGATTACAGAATCCTAACATGCACAGTACTATTACCACTCGACAGCAGAGCCTGTTTATCGAAGACATTGCGCTCGCCGATATAGCCCATCAATTTGGCACCCCTTGCTATGTCTATAGCAAAGAGGCGATCACCAAAAACTTTAACGCCTATCAGTCGGCGCTTAGTGAGCGTGACCATCTAATTTGCTATGCGGTCAAATCTAACTCCAATATTGCGGTGCTGCAAACCCTGGCTAATCTAGGTGCGGGTTTTGATATTGTCTCTCTCGGTGAACTTGAGCGCGTGCTGATGGCAGGTGGTGATCCAGCCAAAGTCGTCTACTCTGGTGTCGCCAAAACGGCCACTGATATGCGTCGCGCCTTAGAAGTCGGTATCCACTGTTTTAATGTTGAGTCTGAAGCAGAGCTGGAAGTACTCAACAATACAGCGGCCGAGCTGGGTGTCTCCGCGGCTGTCTCTTTGCGGGTCAATCCTGATGTGGACGCTAAAACCCATCCCTATATCTCGACGGGCTTAAAAGAAAATAAGTTCGGTGTTGATATTAATTTAGCGGCGGCGGTGTATCAGCGTGCAGCGGCCATGGAAAATATCTCCGTGGTGGGTGTCGACTGCCATATTGGTTCACAGCTCACCGAGACCCAGCCTTTTATTGATGCAATGGAGCGATTGCTCGTCTTGGTTGATCAGTTAGCTGAGTTGGGTATTAGCCTGCAGCATATAGATATTGGTGGCGGTCTAGGTGTACGTTATCAGGATGAAGTAGCCCCCTCAGCCGCAGAGTATCTGTCCGCTCTATTACCGCAACTTGAAGGGCGTCACGAAACACTAGTGCTGGAACCAGGCCGTTCCATTACGGCCAATGCTGGCATACTGCTAACGAAAGTCGAA
>Ga0209632_10005788_pt1 | contig 10624 bp, 11 predicted proteins | sample COG_10_FD_184754 | JGI IMG/M metagenome (GOLD analysis project Ga0209632, IMG submission 184754) | Pelagic Microbial community sample from North Sea - COGITO 998_met_10 (SPAdes) (version 2) | ecosystem: Environmental > Aquatic > Marine > Neritic zone/Coastal water | place: Helgoland, sampling...
ATCTTGATGCGGACCATAAACGTTCATATACCGCAAACCTACGTAATCCAATTCATATCGATCATAGAATGACCGGCACATTGCCTCGCAAGCAATCTTGCTAGCACCATAAAAATTACGGTTATTAAATGGATGCTCTTCTGTCATTGGGACTTCGACAGCATCACCATAGACTGACGCTGATGATGAATATACTAAGCGTTTAATATTATTATTTACGCATGCTTCTAATACATTAAATGTGCCTTGAATATTTACATCAAAAGCTGTTCTTGGGAAATCTTTACAATGTAAAAGCCACATTGCAGCCAAATGAACGACATAATCACATCCTTTCACAGCTGCATTTAAAAGGTCAATTTCTCTTAGGTCACCTTGGAAAAATGAGCAGCGTGGATCCTTAAGTTGATCTTCGATGTATGACATATCTCCACGTGCAAAGTTGTCATAAATTAATACTTCTCCAACATTTTTTTTTAGGAGCTCTGATACGACGAAGCTCCCTATAAAACCAGCACCACCGGTCACTAGAATTTTTTTACCTGCTAGATCGTTCATGTACTTTCCTTAGTTATTTAAATTAAATATTTTGGCTACTTCTTCTGCAATAGCCTATAATCAGATTGAACTCGGCATCTCAGGCACATTCTTACATTCGAACTTTTTTGCAATTGGCTGAGCCAAGATGCCGGTTGCATTGACTAATAATCTGGCTATTTCCTCTAAATGAGTAAATTATCTGGTGTTGCTGGCAACTATCCACTTCCCTATCTGCGAGTGATTAATATCCCAAGATATACAATATTCATATAGAAAATCTCTACCTTGTGCAACGCAATGTAGCTTTTCATGACCTTGATTTCTAGTAGATACCTGCGTGAAAAGTCTTTCTAATTGTTGAGTTTGCGCCTTGGCCAAATGTACATTCAGCATACGTACAGTAGTAGACAACCAAGAGGTTGAAAGCCAACGAGCGCAGGCTAGACCAACAAAACCTACCCCTCCGACCATGCTTCAATATCTAACGAGTCGATTAAGGATCATAAACTACCTACTATACCCTTCAGCTCTCTAATAACTGTTCTCTGTGCATCTTCTTCGAGATATGGTCCCATCGGTAAACTAATCACATGTTTGGAGGCTTCGTCAGAAATTGGTATGAATGAGTTTTGATCCATTACCGCTGGCTGTTTATTAAGAGGGGTTGGATAATGTATAGCTGTTGGAATACCTTTTTCCGATAAGCCTGATTGAATTTTATCACGATTTTTGACCTCTATTGTAAATTGGGCCCAAACACTTTGACTGAAAGAATTAATAATAGGCACCGATTTTACATTCACGCCTGAAAGTAGCGCTAGATACTTTGATGCAACTCTATTTCTGAGAATTAGCTCATCATCAAATATACTCAACTTTGCAAGAAGCACAGCCGCCTGAATCGAATCAAGCCGGCTATTCACCCCCACCCTCGCATGGTGGTATCGCTTATCTTGGCCATGCCTAGCTACTTGCCTGATTTTCAATGCTAATTCATGATCACTCGTAAAAACAGCCCCTCCATCGCCATAGCACCCAAGTGGTTTAGTTGGGAAAAAACTCGTAGTTGCTATAGTGGACAAGTTACATGAACTACTCCCCTTATAAGTGGCCCCAAAGCTTTGAGCAGCATCCTCTATTACTGGAAGCCCATGTTCGCTTGCAATTTTATTAATTGCATCGAAGTCTGGGCACTGACCATATAACGAAACAGCAATAATTGCTTTAGTAGAAGGTGAGATAGCATCTTCTATCTTAGAATAATCAATATTATATGTCCCGGGCATAATATCCACATAGACAGGTTTAGCCCCGAGTATGGCTACGGCCTCGGCAGGCGCAATATATGTGAACCCAGGTACAATCACTTCATCACCGGGTCCGACCCCGAGAGCCATTAAGGCAATTTGTAAGGCGTCCGTGCCATTTCCACAACTTATGCAGTGTTCGGCACCAGTGTAAGAAACTAGCTTTTGTTCTAATTCAGCAACCTCAGGCCCTAGAATGTATTTACCATGGGCTAGAACTTTGCTAATTTTTTCGTTAATTAGGTTTTTAATACGAAATTGTTGGGATTCTAAATTAAAAAATTGCATATAATCTAATTACTCTCTTCCTTGATTTTTTTTTGTCACCATTCGTGGTACAGGTATTTTTTCTTTGGACAAATGATTGAGTTCTAAGCAATACACTTCACCTGTATGTATACATGTTGCCGTAGCTGAACCACTCAGAGGTAAATCAAGCTGTTCACCAAACTCACTCATCCAGCCAACTTGTTTAGCAGGCATGCCAACCATTAAAGCGTAAGCGGAGACATCCTTATTGACCATAGCTCCTGCTCCAATAAACGCAAATTCGCCAATGGTTAAACCGCATAAAACTGTGCAATTAGCGCCTAAGGTAGCGCCTTTTTTGACCAAGGTATCTTTGTATTCAGTTTTTCGCTCAATTAGCGACCTTGGATTATATACATTGGTAAAAACCATACTCGGTCCACAAAAAACCCCCTCTTCTAGGTAAACATTGTCATACACTGAAACATTATTTTGAATCTTACACCTGTCTCCAATTGTCACTTTATTGCCCACAAACACATTCTGCCCGAGGGAAACATCTTTACCAATAGTCGCACCCCCGCAGACGTGCACCCAATGCCATATAAAAGTACCATCGCCAATTTGGGCGCCATCATCAATTATAGCTGTAGGATGAACAGTATTGCTCATTTCAATGATCCAATGGCAGCGAAATGCGTTCACCGTCTCTGGCAGAAAGATAAGTGGCAATCAGCACTTCAAGTGAACGCAATCCTTCACGACCATCGGTTTCCGGCTCTGCATTACCTCTCATTACATCAACCACATTTTTATAGTAAACGGGATGACCAGAACCATAGACGGAACTGATTTTGTAATTCGCATTTTTTACATTTTCATCTTCTGGATCCGCTTCTAGAAACTCCCAATGTTGAATTTCGTTAACAGCTAGCCCACCAATTCGAACAGTGCCTTTTTCACCCAGTATGGTGATAGAACCTTCCAAGTTTTTTGGGTAGGTAAGCATTGTCACATTTAGCGAGCCTAACGCGCCAGATCTCCACTTGACACTCACCACCCCAGTATCTTCCACCTCAATGTTTCGCGCCAGGGTTGCGGTATATGCTTGCAGACTCTCAATGGGTCCAACCAACCAGTCAAGCAGATCCACATAATGGCTGGCCTGATTCATAAATGCTCCACCATCAAACTCCCATGTGCCGCGCCATTTGGCAGTGTCATAATATTCCTGTGGACGTGTCCAAAATACGTTGATGTTTACCATGTAAATTCGACCAAAACGATTTTTTTCAATTGCTTTTTTTAAGAGTTGAAGCGTGCTATTATAACGATTTTGTTTTACCACAAACAATCGTACTCCCGCATCATCACAAGCTTTGACCATGCGTAAACCATGTTGCCAGCGGGTGGCCATCGGTTTTTCAGTTATAACATTAACACCATGTTCTGCAGCTACCTCTGCTTGTCTGGCATGCAGACCACTTGGAGTACACAACACGACTAAATCCAATTCCTCATTCTTCAACATTTCTTTAAAATGCAGATAAATAGGCACATCGTATTTTTTGTGGTGTGCTTCCAACACGCTTGGATCAGTGTCACAAACTGCAACCAACTCCAATTCCTCACCATGAGCTCTAATTGCATCAATGTGGTTCTTTGAGATACGTCCACAGCCTACTATGGCTATCCGAATTTTGCGATCAGATGAAATAATTCTTAATGTCATATTTGGTAACCTGTTAAGTTAATTTTGCCGTTGAAGGGCAATATAAAAATTGCTTTTTTGAAAAAGCACACACTCAGTATAACGTAAATAAGGTCCTGGATTTATTAGTTTTAAAATAGTCTACCTAACTCCACCAACCCAATCTTGGTTTTATAATCCTCTCCAAAAACAAATCTTCACAGCCAATCTGCAAATTAGGCCCACGCATCCACCGCTCGTAAATTGCACATGCGAGCGTCTCTTTCCAAACTTCCGGGCAAAATCTTCTACAAACCTTGATTAATATTTTAAGAGCAACCTGTCCTGCCTCATGCTCAATCAATATCCACCACAAACGGAGCTTTAACCCGAAGGGCACTGCGGCAGTCGCCACGCGACTCCAGTGGTTGAAAAATAATACTACAAAAGGCAGGTACCACCAAGGCTTCCTATCCTTCCCCAAAAAGACTTTATAATCTTGGTGAATAGTATTCCATTTTTCTCGGCCAAAGTAACTGAAAAGCACTTTAGGCACCTGAACAAAGTTCCCATGGATGGACAACTCTTGAATAAATGCCAGATCAGTTGCGATGGCTTTTTCGAACCTACGTGTCTTTCGCACGGCTGAGGAGCGATAAAGGCCATAGATCGCTGTCGCTGAAAAATGCTTCAGAGTTTCCCGATATCGCTCCACTAACCCTGTTAAACCCTCAAAGCTATCCAGATTGATAACACATAGCCTTTCCGTCCGCCCCTCAATGAATGCGGCTGTGTGAGTCTGACACAGCACAGCTTCCGGACATTGCTCCATCTTTTCGACGCAAACACGCACAAAAGATGGTTCGCGCTGATCGTCATGTGCAGCCATCATGAAATATTTTCCAGAAGAAAGATTGAAAACCCGGTTATAGTTCTCAATAGCGCCAAGATTTTTATCAAACCGACTGTATTTTACCCTAGTATCTTTCAAAACATACCTTTCACAGATCTCCGACGTGGTATCAGTTGATGCATTGTCAGAAATAATGATCTCCAGATTAGGATAATCTTGCCCAATCACAGAATCCAACGCGCAGGCAAGTCCTTTTTCCCCGTTGAATACAGGCATACCGATGCTGACTAAAGGATAGTTTTTGCTTTTCAATTCCATTTTCTCATAACTGTTCTGAATGCTTAGACATCTTCATCACTTCACTCTTTTCAAGTATCCATCAGGCGCAACGCTGATCAGCAACTTAGACGAAATTTGCTTGTCGATCTCGAACTCGGGATGGGTTTTAAGATATTCCCAAACTGCAGTTTTTGGGTTATTATCCGTGCCCCATGGACGGTCAGGGAACATCTCATCTGGCAAATCTTCAATCACCGTATCGAACACGCAGCAGTAGCTGTTCTTGCTGGTCAATGGCGCATAAGCTTCGAGTTCGGCGAGAACGTGCTCATGTGTGTGGTTTGAGTCGAGGCACACGAGCACCCGCGCGTAGCCTTTTGCAATCTCATGCACTTCCGCGATGATTTTTGGCGCAATGGAAGACCCCTGAATCATGTCAATACGGTGTGACATCGGGTGCGCTTCGATAGCCGCACGGTTATGGGAGCGGATGTCAATATCGATCCCTAGTACGCGACGGAGGGTTGTCTGTGGGTCAAGTGGTGTGCCGGCCTCTACCGCCTCACAATAATCAAGCATTGCCAACATCGAAGCGCTCATAATTAGCGAACCTCCATGGGCAATACCTGTTTCAATGATCAGATCAGGCTTGATTTTCCAGATCAATTCTTGCATCGCCACGATGTCCTGTGGGTACTGGATAATAGGACGAGAAAGCCAAGAAAAATTGTACGAATATTTTGGAATGGTGCTTGCCACAACAAATTGTGATGCCGTTTTTTGAAGCTCTGAACTCCCATAAGTACTAATTCGTTGCTTGCACTCGTCGTCAAACATGCTGACAGCATTTTGGTTGATACTTTTTATATTGTTGTTCATGGTTGCATCTCTTCATTTTTAATAAGTAGCGCCCGGCCTGTTGGCAGGTGGAACAGTATTGTAATAAGCATTTTTGATTTAGAGAGTACCCCATGAAGTTCATCTACGATTTTCATAATTATTCCATTTGCAAATTGAGAGATTGTGTGTGACCCCAAAACGCCATCGGTTCGTATTTGGGATAGGGATAATGTCCTAAATTTAATTTAATATCCCTCCCACGACTTACCAAGTGCTGCTCCACCAGACGACGCACCGAAATTGGACGACCACTACAGATATTGATGGCGCCGTTTAAGTGAGGATGTGCTAACAGCAACACAAGACGGCGGGCCACCACTTCTACTGGTAAATAATCCCGTAGTTGCTCACCTCCTGACATATTAAAGGAGGATTCACGGTTATTGATGGCGTGATCAAGTTGAGCCAACAAACTGTCCGGATTCTGACCTACCCCGTGCATGTAAAATAGTCGAGACCATTGCAATGTAAATGGATGATGCTGTTGTAGAGACTGAAGAAATCTGCGCAGCGTATCCTTCGCTAGTGCATACGGGTTGCTTGGCATTGTCGGCATCATTTCTTTCATTGCACCACTTTGCATTCCGTACTCTAAGCAAGTCCCTGCTATAAGTAAGTGACTGGCACCACCCTCTACGAGGGCTTTCAGAAAACGGTAATCTGCAGGGAGGTTTTCCTCAAAATGAAATAATGATGTATAATTTGGTAGACCTGGCCAAGCAAGGTGAATAACTGCCTCGGGGCGCCTGAGCTCTTCAAAGGGATCGTTGTTTGGGCAATGAATGTCATATGCAATAAAACGTACGCGGTCGAACCACGCAAAATTACGGGCCTTTGCCTCATGGCGGCCAACTGCAGTTACAACGTGACCTCGTCTAAGCAACTCCGACACGACGTGTTGCCCAACAAAACCGCTGGCACCCGTTACCAATACTTTCATAAGATCTCCTGCTTACCCCAAAGGGCATGGTCAGCTACTCGTCCCACAAATTCGAAACTGAACCAGTCGTGTCCTTTGTCTCAGAGAGACTTATCAAATACTTGATGTAAGGTACATAGGGTTTCATACGATCTTTAAGCTGGGCACTGCGGTGATAAATTTTGTGCCTTTGGTCGCCAAGCCTACCATTTGGCTAGACACCTCTTCGGCGATATTCCATGGTAAGATTAGTACGAAGTCAGGATTGAACTCAATTAGGGCAGATGGTGGCAAGATGGGTATGTGGCTACCGGGCATGAATTTGCCCTGTTTCGCTGGAGCAGCATCGCAAACAATGGGTAACAAGTCGGATTTGACACCGGCATAATTGAGCAGGGTGTTGCCTTTGGCGGCTGCACCATAGGCAGCGATCTTTTTTCCAGCATGCTTCTGCTTAATCAGAAAGGCCAGCAGATCATCTTTAACCTGGTTGGCCTTAACCTGAAAATCGCTGTAAATATTCATGCTCTGCAGACCGCGCTGTGCTTCTTCGGCACGCAGCGTGCTAACCGATGGGTCTGTTTGGCGTAAGTCATCAGAATGGCAACCATATACTCGCAGACTACCTCCATGAGTGGAGAGTTGTTCCACATTCCATAAGCGCAGATCGGCAGCTTCAAAGATGTGGCTTACGGTGTAAAGCGATAGATACGAGAAATGTTCGTGGTACACCGTGTCAAACTGGTTGTGTTCTAGCAGTTGCATCAGGTGCGGAAATTCGAGAGTGAGTGTTCCTCCGGGTTTGAGTGCAGCTTTGAGCCCGCGGGTGAAGTCGTTTATGTCAGGCACATGAGCATAGACGTTATTACCAGCTATTAGATCCGCCTGTTTACCTTCGGATGCCAGTCGTTTGCCAACCGCTTCACCAAAAAACTCACGCAATATGGGTATGCCAAGTTGTTCGGAGGCGGCGGCAGTGCTAGCCGTCGGCTCAATCCCAAGACAGGGAATACCCGCCGCCACAAAATTTTTCAATAGATAGCCATCGTTGGAGGCGACCTCAATGACATGGCTAACTTGGGTCAGACCGAGTTGAGCGATCATGGTTTGGGCGTAATCCGCAGCATGTTCCAACCAACCGGTCGAAGTGCTGGAGAAATAGGCATAATCGGCGCTGAACAGCTCATCTGCTTGGGCGTAGTCGTCCGTTTGTACCAGCCAGCAGTGGCTACAGACTTTAACCTTGAGTGGGTAATAATGTTCCGGGCACGTTAATGCATCTGCAGTTAGGTAAGCATTTGACGGAGGCGCAAAGCCAAGATCAAGAAACGTGTTTTCAAGCTGTGTCTCGCAGTGGCGGCATTTCATCGGAGTTTGATCCCATCAAATTCAAATGTAAGTAATGGATGAGCCTGGTCGCGTACTGATATCTCAGTAACTGGTAATGGCCAAGTAATAGCTAAACTCTCATCGTTAAATCGCAGCGCGGCCTCAGTTTGAGGAGAATAAACCGCGGTGTGCACATAGAGCAGTTCGCAGCCATCCGCCAGGGTCTGAAATCCATGAGCAAAGCCTTCAGGTATAAGCAATGCATAGCCATTGTCTTCTGACAAGGTTTGCGCGTGCCACCGCATAAAGGTAGGGGAATTAGAACGCAAGTCTACCGCTACATCCCAAACTTCACCGCGGGTGCAGCTAACCAGCTTCATCTCGGCGTGGGGCGGAGTTTGATAATGCAACCCGCGAATGGTGCCACTCTGAGAGGTGTATGTCTGGTTGATTTGGGCAATAGGTTTTTGCCATCCAGCAACCGCTAATTCATCCGAACAGAATAGGCGAGACAGGAAGCCGCGGTCATCGCCAAGACGCTGACGCTCGATTCGCTTGAGTCCGTCCAGTGGCAAATCGGTGGTAGTGAAGCGGGTCAACGTGACGCCTCATAACTAGCAATGTCGTTATCGCAAAGTTCGCGCGGATCGAAACCACTGTGTTGAGACTGGTACCAATCCATGGTTAGCTTAATTGCGTCGGCCAGTGCCAGGCGTGGCTTAAAACTGAGCGTCTGCCGTGCCTTGGTGATTTCCAGTGCAAGCAATCCCGCTTCATGTGGGCCTTCAGTCCCGTCGCCGTAATTCACTGTGCCACTGCCGTAGGCCTCACGTGCCAATTCTATTACGTCGCTGACTGGAGCTGCCTCTTGCGTTGAGGGGCCAAAATTGTAGGCCCCCGCCAAGCCTGTGTTCGTCCAAAGTTGCTCCGCCAAGATAATATAACCAGCTAGGGGTTCGAGGACATGCTGCCATGGTCGAATGGCATTCGGGCGACGCACTTTAATTGGCTCGCCCTTTTGCCAGGCACGGACAGCGTCAGGGATCAAGCGATCTGCTGACCAATCCCCACCACCAATAACATTACCAGCACGAGTGCTGGCCACCGCTACGCCCTGCTGAGCAAGAAAAGATTCTCGATAGCTGGCAATGACAACTTCACTAGCGGCCTTGCTGGCACTATATGGATCGTGACCGCCTAGCGCATCGTCTTCGCGGTAGGGCCAATGCCACTCATTGTTGCGATAAACCTTGTCAGTGGTCGCTATCACGGCAGCCTTTATACATTCGAGACCACGTAGGGCATCAAGGAGATGGGTGGTGCCCATAACATTAGTGCTAAAGGTTTCAACCGGCTCCCGATAGCTGTGACGTACCAGAGGTTGTGCCGCCAAATGGAAGACCACTTCGGGGTGCATATTTCTTATGAGTGTTAAAAGAGCTTCTTTATTCCGGATGTCGCAGAAGTAGCTGTCACAGAGCTTGTCAATTCTGGCCAATTGGAATAAATTGGGGTCAGTATTAGGTTGAAGACCGATACCGGATACCTGGGCGCCCAAACGGTGCAGCCAAAGCGTGAGCCAGCCACCTTTGAAGCCAGTGTGTCCGGTAACAAGGACCCGCTTACCTTGCCAGAAATTAGTATCTGGTAGCGCGGTTTTCATTTCCAGACCCTCCAAGCGGCCTTGCCACTAACCCATAACTCTTCAAGCTGATTTCTGTCACGTAGTGTATCCATCGGTTGCCAGAAGCCTTTATGTTCGAAAGCCATCATTTCGCCCATGGCGGCGAGCTCTGTAAGTGGCTCGCTTTCCCAACTAGTTTGATCATTGTCGATCAGTTCCAGTACTTTGGGCGACAAAACGAAAAAGCCACCATTGATCATCCCACCATCGCCGAGGGGCTTTTCATTAAAGCCGGTAACCTGACTGTTGCCACTGTATTTAAGGGCACCATAGCGACCCGGGGGCTGTACAGAAGTAACCGTGGCAAGTTTGCCATGTTGCTGGTGAAACTTAATGCCTTGGGTGATATCGACATCGCTGACACCATCGCCATATGTGAAACAGAAAGCTTCTTCATTAACAACGTATTTAGAAACACGTTTTAGTCGTCCACCAGTCAGAGTATTCTCGCCAGTATCCACTAGTGTTACCCGCCAAGGTTCAGCCTTTTGTTCATGCACTTCCATTTTGTTATTGGCAATATCAAAGGTGACGTCTGACATGTGCAGAAAGTAATTAGCAAAATATTCCTTAATCAGGTAGCCCTTGTAACCGCAGCAGATCACAAAATCATTTACACCGTGAGTAGAATACATTTTCATGATGTGCCAGAGGATTGGCTTGCCACCAATCTCGATCATGGGCTTGGGCTTGAGGTGGGTTTCTTCGGAAATACGGGTTCCGAGACCGCCGGCGAGAATAACTGCTTTCATAAACTTATCTTTACCTATTTTTTACATTTTAATCCATGAAGCCACCCAAAACTATTGCGTTCTAGGTTTTCCAAGGGGACAATTCCAGCTCAAATTTCATTACGCTTCCGTCAGATATTGTC
>Ga0209632_10005792_pt1 | contig 10621 bp, 7 predicted proteins | sample COG_10_FD_184754 | JGI IMG/M metagenome (GOLD analysis project Ga0209632, IMG submission 184754) | Pelagic Microbial community sample from North Sea - COGITO 998_met_10 (SPAdes) (version 2) | ecosystem: Environmental > Aquatic > Marine > Neritic zone/Coastal water | place: Helgoland, sampling...
TGGTGATGGTCACCGGGTTTACCCTTGCGCATTCCATGACCCTTGGCCTTGCGGCGCTGGGCGTGCTGCGCGCGCCGATTGCACTGATCGAGTTGCTGATCGCGGTGAGCGTTTTGTTGCTCGCGGTCGAACTTGCAAAAGGGCCTCGGCCAACCCTCACGCATCAATATCCCATCCTCGTGTCATCGTTCTTTGGATTGCTTCATGGACTTGGCTTTGCCGCAGCCCTCACGCAAATTGGGCTACCCGATACAGACGTCGTTTGGGCATTGCTCGCGTTTAATGTGGGTGTGGAGTTGGGGCAGGTGGGGTTTGTCCTTGCGCTATTGGGTTTGGGGCTGCTGATCAACCGGCTCGCCAAGGTGGGGAGAGCTTGGTTCGCGCGGGGAAGAAAGATCCTCATCTATGGGGTTGGGGTTGTTGCAGGCTTCTGGGCGGTTGATCGACTCCTGAGCTGGATCAGTTACCTTGAAATGGTCTGAGTGCCGCGGGTGTAATCAAATCGCGCTCATGACTGACCCTATTAGAATGTACGGTCTGATCGCGCCCAGGATCTGGGGAAAGGGTATGCGCTTGGACTGCGCGAGTACGCTTCAAAATTCGTTAGGCCGTTTCCGGTTCAGCGCCATGATTTGCTGTCGTTGGACCCTTTTAGGGGTCAATTTGACGGGATATTCGCCTTTTTTAAGCTGAGAAGGCGCTACACCTTCATTTTTTATCCCCGACCCATTATAGTGCGCTCGCGAATTATCCCTTCAATCCGACATCGTGAGGATTTCTTTTGATTACCTGTGCCAATATCACCATGCAGTTTGATTCCAAACCGCTCTTTGAAAACATTTCTGTTAAATTTGGCGAGGGTCGACGGTACGGTTTAATTGGTGCCAACGGTTGCGGTAAATCGACGTTCATGAAAATTCTAAATGGATCCTTGAAGCCGACCAGTGGCAATATCTCGATTGACCGTAACTTACGAGTCGGTGAACTCAGTCAAGATCAGTTCGCTTTTGAGCATTTCAGTGTGATCGATACGGTGATCATGGGACATAAAGCCTTATGGCAGGTCAAAGAAGAACGCGACCGAATTTATGCCCTACCCGAGATGTCGGAAGAAGACGGGATGCGAGTTGCTGATTTAGAAGGCGAATATGCCGAGATGGATGGTTACACCGCGGAGAGTCGGGCCGGTGAAATCCTTTTGGGTGCGGGCATTGACCTTGCGTTGCATTATGGCCCGATGAGCGAGGTCGCCCCGGGGTGGAAGCTTCGCGTTTTGTTAGCCCAAGCATTGTTCTCAGACCCCGATATTTTATTGTTGGATGAACCCACCAATAACTTGGATATTCATACGATTCATTGGCTTGAGGATATCTTGAATGCGCGCAGTAGCACGATGGTCATCATTTCTCATGATCGATATTTCTTGAATGCAACCTGCACGCACATGGCCGATATCGACTACCAAGCACTCAACGTTTATCCCGGTAACTATGACGATTTTATGATTGCCTCAACCCAGGCTCGCGAACGCGTTCAGTCCCAGAATGCGAAAAAGAAAGTCCAAATCGCTGAACTGAAACATTTTGTAAGTCGGTTTTCAGCTAACGCGTCAAAAGCAAAGCAAGCCACCTCTAGAGCTCGTCAGCTCGACAAAATTGAGCTTGAGACCATCAAGCCCTCAAGTCGGGTAAGCCCCTATATTCGATTTGCCCAAGACAAGAAGTTACATCGCTTGGCGCTGACGATTGAAGATCTGGCGCATGGGTTTGAGGGCGATCCGCAGTTATTTACCAATACTCAGTTGATGCTCGAGGCGGGTACGCGTCTGGCGGTGATCGGTGAGAATGGCGTTGGCAAGACGACCTTTCTAAAATGCTTGATGAATGAGTTAGCGCCATCCCACGGCCGCATTAAATGGTCCGAGAATGCCTCCGTCGGATACTGCCCGCAGGATCCAACGCACGTTTTTCAGGACGATATGAATTTATTTGATTGGATGAGTCAATGGCGAAAGCCCAATCATGATGAACAGATTGTTCGAGCGACCCTTGGGCGATTGCTGTTTTCGAATGAAGACTTTAGCAAGTCTGTGAAGGTGTGTTCCGGTGGTGAGAAGAACCGGTTGATCTTTGGCAAGTTGATGATGCAGGACCATAACGTTTTGATCTTGGATGAACCGACGAACCATTTGGATATGGAAGCCATTGAGTCCTTGAACCTCGCGCTGGATAACTATGAGGGCACCTTGATTTTTGTCAGCCACGACCGAGAGTTTGTCTCGTCCCTTGCTGACCGGATTATCGAGATCAAAGATCAACGTATCTTCGATTTCAAAGGAACCTTTGATGAATACCTCGATGCCCAGTCTATCGAAATGGGCGCAGCCAGACTAAGCTGAGTCTCGGCCCGGCAGTCACAGCGCAACGACGTTTCTAATTAAATGGGCTGTCTCTAGAACAGATCCGTAAGGGTTTTTTTAAAACTGCACCGGTCTACGCCGCTAAAAAGGTCTTATCATGTCGAGCTTTAGTGTCTTGTCACTGCCCCAAGAACAACTCGAAAACCTAGAGGCGTTGGGCTATCAATCGATGACGCCCGTTCAAATGGCCGCGCTGCCGCCCGGTCTTGCTGGACGTGATTTGGTGGTTCAGGCGCAAACCGGCAGCGGTAAAACCGTGGCCTTTGGATTGCCAGTATTGGCCGATATCAATCCTCGTGACTTTGGCACCCAGGCACTCATCTTATGCCCGACGCGGGAACTTGCCGCCCAAGTCGCGACCGAAATCAGGCGTCTTGCACGGGCGCTGCCAAACCTTAAAGTGGTTGTGCTGTGCGGTGGCCAACCGATTGGTCCACAAATTGGCTCGCTCGAGCATGGCGCGCACATTGTAGTGGGGACCCCAGGGCGGATCAAAGATCATCTGCGAAAGCAGACGTTGACCCTCCCGCGATTAAAGACATTGGTCTTGGATGAAGCAGACCGAATGCTCGACATGGGATTCAGCGACGATATGACCGACATCATTTCTGAAACGCCTTCGAGTCGTCAGACCTTGCTATTTTCGGCCACTTTTCCCGATGACATTGCCTTCATCAGCGCCCAATACCAGCGCACGCCAGAACGGATTACGGTGTCGACGCAGGTTGCCGACGGTCAGATCGCACAAATTTTCGTTCGCACCCAGCGCTCGGAAAAGACGCAGACCCTCATCAATCTTATTCAGGGCTATCAGCCATCAGCCGCCGTGATCTTCTGTCAGACGAAGGCGGCCGTTCATGATCTGGTCATCATGTTAAAAGCGCAAGGGGTTGAGGCCGCGGGACTTCATGGCGATCTTGAGCAACGTGAGCGAGACCAAGTGTTATTGCTATTTAAGCAGATGAGTTTGCGCCTGTTGGTTGCAACCGATGTTGCTGCACGAGGTCTGGACATAGACAGTTTGCCGTTGGTGGTCAATTTTGATTTGCCAGCGGACCCGGAAGTCTACGTCCACCGCATTGGTCGAACCGGTCGGGGCCAGGCAACCGGTACCGCGGTGAGCCTGTTTACGGATAAAGAAGCCTTCAGGTTGCCCGCAATCGAAGCGCGTTTATCGATTATGATCACGGCCATTGACCCGCCGAAGTATGAAGCGGATCAACCGGTTTTAGCACCAGCTGATTTTGTCACGCTCGAGCTATCCCTCGGCCGCAAAGATAAATTGCGCCCCGGCGATTTGCTCGGTGCGATCACGGGCTCGCTCGGATTTCCAGGCAGTATCGTTGGGAAAATAGACATTACCGATCGCGCGTCCTTTGTTGCGATCGAGCGAGGGTCCGCGTCAGCTGTACAGGCGGCCTTGGCCGATGGGAAGGTGAAAGGGCGGCATCCCAAAGTCCGGCGGCTCAGGCCGCCTCGGTCGGGATAATGCTTGCATCGGTTAATACCGATTGCAGGGCGGTCAGTCCGCCTTCTAAGGTGACCCGCGCGCGCCTGTCGAGTCGCTTCAAATCAATTTTTCCACTTGATCTTGGCGGATCTTATCCGCATTCTGAGTAAAGCTTTAATCCGCAATGGAAGAACGTGTATGGCGATTCAGATCAATCCAACCACCGGCCTAAAAGAGTTTAATACCCGAGCCGCCAAAGCGGCGGTCGCAATTGCAGGCCAGGGTTATGGGGTCGAGTCGAATGAGGCTTTAAAAACCCTGCCGGAGGCGCCCCCTGGGGCGGCCTTTAATGCCGAAGAACAAGCTCGATATCGGGATTTCAAAGAGGCGCGCCGTGGCGCTGCCGATTACATCGCAATGGAAGGGGAATTTAGCCACTACTTGACCGATTTGTATTCTGACGAACCCGTGCCGCGCGAATCGCTTTCCGATGAGTGTGAAATTTTAGTCGTTGGCGCGGGCTTTGCGGGCCTTTTACTTTGGCACAAGCTGCAGGAAGCGGGTTTTACGGATGTTCGTTTCTGTGAGAAGGGCGGTGATGTCGGCGGTACTTGGTATTGGAATCGCTACCCAGGGGTTGCCTGTGATGTCGAAGCCTACAGTTATTTGCCGCTGCTCGAGGAGATGGGCTATATCCCATCGATGAAGTTCGCCAGCGGCTTTGAGATCATGGAGTATTGTCAAAATTTGGCTGAGCGCTTTGGCTTTTATGAGCATTGCCTGTTTCATACAACGGTGACGGAAACCCGTTGGGAAGCAGCGCAGAAGCGTTGGGTGGTCAGCACCGATCGAGGCGATGCGATGCGGGCCCGTTATGTCATTCTGGCAAACGGTTTGTTAACGACACCGAAGCTGGCAAAAATCGAAGGCATGACACGTTTTCAGGGCGACTCGTTCCACACGTCGCGCTGGAACTATCATTTGGATCTGGCGGGTAAACGCGTCGGAATTATCGGCACGGGTGCGACCGCTGTACAGGTCGTGCCAGAACTTGCGAAGGTGGTCGAGGCGCTCTATGTCTTTCAGCGAACGCCGAGTTCTGTCGATGTTCGAGACCAACGCGCGACCACCCAAGAGGAGCTTGAGACCTGGCCAAATGAGCCGAACTGGGCGAAGGCGCGACGCGCTCGATTTGCCAAGATATCAGCCGGCAGAACCGCCATGAAGGCCAATGATGATTATCTGGCGGGTAAAGTAGCAGATTTTAAGGAACGCAAACAGCATGATCGTGAACTGTCGCCTGAGGAAATGGTACAGAAACAATTGGATACCAATTACAAAATCATGGAGCAAATCAGGGGGCGGGTGGATGCCATCGTTGAGGACCCCGTCACCGCGGAAGCCCTAAAGCCGTATTACCCTTATGGGTGTAAACGCCCGACCTTTCACGATCAATATTTGCCGACGTTTAATCTACCGCATGTTCATTTGGTCGATACGGCGCCGCTGGGCGTCTCTGAGATAAATGAAGCAGGCGTTGTGCACAATGGAGAAACCTACCCGCTGGACGTCCTAATCTACGCGACTGGGTTTGAATGGATGGCAACCTCAACGTTTAACCAAGTGATCGGGCGGGACGGCCGTTCGCTTAATGAAAAGTGGCAACAAGATGGCACCAAAACCTTTTTGGGGCTGCACAGCGAAGGCTATCCCAATCTATTCATCGTGTCCGGTCCCCAGGGCGGTGGCGGTAGCTTTAATTTTACCAATGCCATCGAAGAGCACGGGGATTACATTATCTGGATGCTGAATACGGTGAAGGCGCAGGGCGCGACCGTCGTTGACGTTGACGCGGATGTCGAATCGGCCTACGCGGTTCATTGCGCGAAAGCAGACACGCAGACCCGACCGCTCCGAGATTGTATTACCTATTACAATGGTCACGGCGAGGCAGCACCCGGTAGCCTTGCCTACTATGGTGGCGGACAGTGGCACAAGTGGCGGGTGCAGGCTCAGAACACCCTGGCGCCTTACCGGTTTGAGTAGGGCGATGCGTCTTTGAATGCTGCGGGGGTTATCGGGGCGCGCCTGGTCGAGGACTTGGTCGGCTTACTTGATACCGTTGGGCGTAGTTTCGTGTCAATAATCATCGGCTGTCATTAGACCTTTGACGTAGCCTATTAGCTTTTTGGTTTTTTGGGGCGAAGCAATAGCAAAAATCACCTTCAGCATGTGCTTTTGATTAAGCGATCAAAGACCATCAATTCAGCGTGATGCCGCCTCGGAAAAAAGGCTAGGTGGCATCAAAATGGTGAAGCGTCTCCAGGCTTTTTGTTAAAAGGAAGCTTGCCTGATTGTTCGCTTTGAAGGTCGTTGGCGTGGGCTAAACTCTGCCTTGAACAGCGCTAGATTTGATCGGGTTGCCGGATCCAGTTGATCAAACTGGACCCGGCGCGGCGTCAATCAAATAATTCGCCACCACAGGCGGATGCCGTTGTGCCGTACTTCTCATAAGCCTTGATCACGTTGGCGCCGGTGCGCCAGCGATGCACTTCATCCGGGCCGTCAACCAGTCGCTGGGATCGAATGCCCGTGTACCATCGCGCGAGCGGGGTATCGTGACTGTAGCCGAGTGCGCCGTGTAGTTGCAGCGCAGTGTCGACAACCTGGTGCACCATATTGGCCATAAACACCTTTGCGATACCATTTTCGTTTCGAAGATCCATGCCTTTTTCTGCTTTGTAAGCAATGTGCAACAGCATGAGCCGCGCTTTGTAAATTTCAGAGGCGCAGTCTGCCAGCATCCAACGCACGCCTTGTCGGTCAGCCAAGCGTTCACCAAAGGTGCTGCGATCGATAACATGCTTGGCAGCCAAATCCAGTGCGCGCTGGGCCATCGCGACATTGTGCATGCCATGGCGAAGTCGCCCATAGGCTAATCGATGCTGACCCATGTTAAAGCCCTGACCTCGGCCCCCTAAAATGTTCTCTCTGGGCAGGCGAAGGTTTTCAATTTTGATTTCCGAGTGGCTGCCGCCGAGCTTTAAGCCTAGGTCCGTGTGCGGTTGCATGGTCTCGATGTTGCGCAGAATTTCGTAGCCAGGGTTGGGGAGCTCGACTAAAAACGTGCTGTACTGTTCATGACGGGGTGCATCAGGGTCGGTCTTGGCCATGACGAGGGCAATATCGGCAACGCTCGCTGAGGAGGAAAACCATTTCTCGCCGTTGAGGACCCATTCATCACCGTCTAGAACGGCCGTGGTTTGCATCCCCGTTGCATCGGCGCCTGCAGCTTTCTCCGTCATGGAATAACAAATGCGCTTCTCACCATTGAGGAGTGGTTTTAGAAATTTTTCTTTTTGATGGTCGGTGCCGTGCTCGAGCAAGGTCAGCATGGTGGCATCATCGGGCCCTTGGGTATTCATCGACAGTGCTCCGAGAAAGCTCTCGCCAAGTTCCATCTGGACTAGGGCATTGGCTAGTGGTCGTAAGCCCATACCGCCATGTTCTTCTGGAACGAACGGGCACCAAAGACCCTGGCCGCGCGCTTTAACACGGAGTTCGCTGAGTACGGTCTCGAAGTTATCAGCGGTGCAAATCTCTTCTGCCGGATGGCATTCGCTTTGGACAAAGGCGCGCACCTTGTCACGCACCAAACGGGCATCTTCGGGGATTTCAAAATCAATCATGGCTCTACTCTTTTGTGAAAACGTCGCTCGACTATAACAGCTCGAGATGAAAATTGAAGGCAGTCGGATCGAAGAACCTTACCGGCCCTTCGGCCCGCTTGACCAAAGTGGTTTGGCTGGCTATAACTTTCAGTCAAGGACCTGCGAGCAGGTTGCATCGTGGTGATTTTACGCGCGTTAATTCGGCGCTGAAGACAACCGCCCATCTTTATCTTTCATCAGGAATGGCAAGCGTGAAAATACTGACCCGTGATCAAAGCGCCCGCTATCATAAAAAGGGCTATTGCGCCGCGGAAGGACTGGTTGACAGCACCTGGCTTGCGAGACTTAACGCCGTAACCCATGACTTTATCGAAGAAAGTCGTGGGGTAACGGCGTCCAATGCGCGATTTGATCTTGAGCCCGATCATACCGCCGCTGCGCCGCGCCTCAGACGGCTCAATGCCCCGGTAGACCAGCACGAGACGTATTGGGAGTTTGCATCAACCGGACCTTTTGCCGATATCGCGGAAGACCTTTTGGGTCCGAACGTGAAATTCCATCACTCAAAACTCAATTTCAAATGGAGTGGCGGGGGCGAATCGGTGAAGTGGCATCAGGATATCCAGTTCTGGCCCCATACCAATTATGATGTTTTGACCATTGGGGTTTACTTAAGCGATGTCACGCAGGACATGGCGCCGATGGGGATTATTCCTGGAAGTCATGATCATGACCTGTTTGATTTGTACGATGCGCAAGGGCGCTGGACCGGCCACATTCGGGATGAGGATTTGCCGGCGCTCGATGTGGATCAAGCTGAATATCTGATGGGCCCGGCCGGCACGATTACGGTGCACAATTGCCGAGCCGTCCATGGCTCTCCTCCGAATCACAGTGCAAGTCCTAGGCCGTTATTGTTGTGCGCTTACTCCGCGAGTGATGCGATGCCGATCACGACACTCACCGCAGGAAGCCCGCACGCTGAAGTCGTTATTCGGGGTGAGCGCTCGAAGTGGGCCCGCTTTGACCCGAGACCCGTCCTGATGCCGCCCGACTGGTCAAAAGGCTATAAGTCGATTTTTCAGTATCAGCAGGGCGAAGAGGCTGGATAAGGGTCTGATGTGGCGATCGCTTGAAGGGCTTTAATCCAGCTGGATGCGCAGGCGTTTGCTGTTGCACGCCTCGCGCTGCACAGATCCATTCGCTGCCGTGCCTTTTGCATGCTCGATCGATAACAGAGTAGGATCTAGGCGTCTTTGGCTGCTGCGTGAAGTTAAGCGCAGAACATGCGCTCAAGGGCAAGAAACGGTCTGCGTCAGCAGGTAAGCAATAAGCCAAGTTTTTTAAGTCTTGGTAAACACAAGGAGTTCTATTCAATGGCATTAGGGATTGTTGCGACGTTACAAATTAAACCAGATCAGATCCGTCATTTTGAAACCCATTTTCTGAAGTTGGCTGAGGTTGTTTTAACAGAAGAGCCCGGTTGTCGATTGTATGCCTTGCATCGCTCGAGAGCGGCGGAAAACACCTATGTTGTGCTAGAGCAATATGATGATGAAGCCGCGTTTGCCCTGCATGGCAAATATGAAGCCTTCAAGACGGCCAATGTCCCTTTGAAAGATTGCTTGGCGGGCCCGCCAACGGTCGAATTGCTAGATGGGGTCGAGGCCTCATCGACATCAACCACCGAGGAGGCATTGTAATGGCCGCATTTGGCGTACAAATTTTTCCGACGGATCAAACCATTCAGCCGATTGCCCTTGCCAAAGCGGTCGAGGAACGTGGCCTCGATTCTTTATTCTTTCCAGAGCACACCCACATTCCAACCTCTCGCAAGACGCCGTTTCCAGGCGGCACAGACCTGCCAGAGTGGTATTGGCGGACTCATGATCCGTTTGTTGCGTTGGCGGCCGCGGCGGCCGTGACCTCACGCATTAAATTGGGAACCGGTATTTGTTTGGTCATCGAGCGCGACCCGATTGTTCTGGCAAAAGAATGTGCCTCGCTGGATATGATTTCCGGCGGGCGCTTGATCTTAGGCATTGGCGCTGGGTGGAACGTCGAGGAGATGGCGAATCATGGTGCCTCGTTCGAACACCGTTGGGCGATTGTTCGAGAGAAGGTCTTGGCGATGAAAGCCATCTGGACGGAGGATGCGGCCGAGTTTCATGGCAAGCATGTCAATTTCGATCCGATTTGGTCCTGGCCAAAACCCGTTCAACCGGGTGGGCCACCGATTTGGTTGGGTGCCAATTCGAAATGGGTGTTCGATCGGGTTGCAGATTATTGCGAGGGCTGGATGCCCATCGGCGGCGCGGGCTCTGGTGCTATGGAGGCGATGTCTGCGGCGCTAGCCAAGCGGGATCGGTCGATGGCGGATCTGGACGTGGCCCTGTTCGGCGCGCCCGCGAATGTCGAACAAGCAACGAATCGATTGGAACAAGGCTTCACGCATTTGGTTTTTGGACTGCCTCAGCGTTCTGAGCGCGAGGTGCTGACGCAGTTAGATTCGATTGCGAAACTGGTGGAAACCCTGCGGTAACCGGTTTTTCCAACAGGTTGATTCTGGCTAGGCGGCGCCGTCAAGGGGTAAAAAGGTAACGGAGCGTAATCTGAATCGTTGCGTGGATCGCGGGTTTTAACCTTGGGCGCAAGCGCCCCGCGAGCCCACGAGCTCAGAACGAAGTTAAATGAGGCAGCAGGAGAACGTCGCTTAAATCGTTGAAAAGCGTAGTATCAAAAAGAGTAGTATCAAAAAGAGGTGGTTAAAGGAGGGTTGAGCGATGGATCAAAGGCTACCGGCGAGCCCAGAAGATTTTACGGTTGCATGGTTGAATGAACATCTTGTGCTGCCTGGCGCGGGTCAGACCGCCAAAATTATCGAATGCCGGTCTCGGGCCTCGACAACCCCAGGTCAGACGGCTGAGATCGCGTTTTTGGACGTTGAATGGGATCAGATCGGGCCCGACTTGCCGACCCGTTTGATTGCAAAATACACATCGCAAAACCCGCAGGTTATTGCAGAAGTTGTGAATGTTTTTGATCAGTATCGTCGTGAGACAGGGTTCTATCGAGACTTTG
>Ga0209632_10005795_pt1 | contig 10615 bp, 9 predicted proteins | sample COG_10_FD_184754 | JGI IMG/M metagenome (GOLD analysis project Ga0209632, IMG submission 184754) | Pelagic Microbial community sample from North Sea - COGITO 998_met_10 (SPAdes) (version 2) | ecosystem: Environmental > Aquatic > Marine > Neritic zone/Coastal water | place: Helgoland, sampling...
TAGAGCCGATTCAAGCCGCGCCAGTAATTATTGAAGATGATGCCTTTTTAGGTTCGAGATGTATTGTTGTAGAAGGTGTACGAATAGGAAAGGAGGCTGTGCTTGGTGCCAATGTAGTGCTTACCATGAGCACGCGTATTATTGATGTAACAGGTTCAGAACCAAAGGAGATGAAAGGCTATGTACCTCCTCGTTCGGTAGTAATTCCAGGAACATATCCGAAGGAATTCCCTGCCGGAACGTATAACGTGCCTTGCGCTTTGATTATCGGGCAACGCAAGGAAAGCACAGACAGAAAAACGTCTCTCAATGATTCACTTCGCGAATACAACGTAGCTGTGTAATGGATAAAGTGCTGGTTATCCAAACCGCCTTTATCGGTGATGCCATTTTGGGAACAGCGCTTCTCGAACGGCTTCATCAAGATTACCCGAATGCCAAAATTGATTACTTGGTACGCAACGGAAATCAGTCGTTGTTTACGGAGCATCCGTACATAAATGAAGTACTTGTTTGGAACAAGCAGGATGCTAAATATGCTGAGTTATGGCAAATGCTTCGCGAGGTTCGGAATAGAAAGTATGATGCCGTTTTCAACATTCAGCGTTATACCGCAAGCGGATTTCTGACCGCTTTTTCGGGAGCCAATAAGACCATCGGCTACAAGAGCAATCCGCTTTCATTTCTTTTCTCTAAAGCAGTAGCACATCGCTTTGGAAAAGGCTTTGAACAAGTGCATGAGGTAGATCGTGTGATTGATTTGGTTGCTGAGAATTCAGCCAGAACCAATCCCAAACTTTACCCTGCTGCAAAAGATACAGAAGCTGTTTCCGAGTACAAAAATCAGCCATACGTTACCATTGCCCCAGCCTCTGTGTGGTTTACCAAACAGTTTCCAGTTGAGAAATGGATTGAGTTGATTAATCAGATTCCAAATAAGATTACGGTTTATCTGATTGGCGCTAAAGGCGATTCGGCTATTGCAGATCAGATTATCGCACATTCAAAAAGGGAAGTAATCAGTCTTACTGGTAAATTGAAGCTGCTGCAAACCGCTGCGCTTATGAAAGACGCCAAGATGAACTACGCCAACGATTCAGCTCCTGTGCATCTCGCATCAGCCGTGAATGCGCCCATTACCGAAGTGTTCTGTTCTACCGTTCCTGAGTTCGGATTTACACCATTATCCGAGAATTCAACCATTATTCAAACCGAGGAACAATTAGATTGCAGACCATGCGGAATGCACGGAAAATCTGTTTGTCCGAAAGGACATTTTAAGTGCGCACATGGTATTAATGTGAAAGAACTTATTTCAACTGTGCAGGGCGTGTAGAAATACGCTCGCTTGCAACATGAAGTTTGCGATTTTACCCCAACGCTACATCCAACACCATCATCACAATAAAACCACCAATAAACCCAAGGGTTGACGTGTCGGCATATTTGTCCAACTGCGTTTCAGGTATTACTTCCTCAATTACCACATAAATCATCGCGCCAGCTGCAAACGCCAACGCGTAGGGTAGAATAGGGAAGGCGTAGATGACAGCCGCGGCACCAATTACACCCGCAATTGGCTCCACAACGGCAGAAAGCTGTCCGTACCAAAAGCTTTTAAAACGGCTTACGCCTTGCCTTCTCAGCGGCATGGAAACCGCCAATCCTTCAGGGAAATTCTGAATGCCAATTCCTATTGCAAGTGCCATTGCTGCACCAATCGTAGCACCATCCATTCCGCTTGCAACAGCACCAAAGGCCACACCTACAGCTAATCCTTCAGGTATATTATGAAGAGTAATGGCTAAAACAAGCAGCATTGTTCGACTCATTTTAGTCTCTACACCTTCCTTTTCTGTTTCAGGAAAATTGATGTGCAAATGCGGCATCACTTTATCTAACGCGAATAGGAAAAGTGCACCACCGAGGAAACCAACTGCAGCAGGAAACCAAATTGGAACACCTGGATTGCTTTCTGGTGTAATTTCGATTGCCGGTGCTAATAACGACCAATAACTGGCGGCAATCATCACACCTCCTGTAAAACCCAACATGCCGTCAAAAAGTTGACGATTCATGTCCTTGAAAAAGAACACGAGTGATGCACCAGCTGCGGTCAGAAACCATGTGAAAGTGGTTGCTAGCAATGCCTGCAACATTGGATTTTGGTCTAAGAACCAAAATTTCGCAATTTCAAAATATTCCATGTTAATGTGCTACAAATATGTTTTTGGCCACATCATGGCTCAATTGAATGGTTTTGTTGTTGAGTTCAATTTCAACTGAACGGTCGAAGTCAAACCTTTCTTTCAGGTGAAAATCTGTTCCTAGTTCCATTCCGAGTTTTTTAAGGTGTAATAGAAAAGCATCAGAATGTTCAGTAATTCCCATCACTTTGGTTTTTCTACCGACTTCAAGTTCATCTAGTTTAACACGCTTCGGCTCAGGAAAAATGCCTTCACTATCTGGAATTGGTCCGCCATGCGGATCGTACTTTGGGTAGCCGAGAAACTTGTCCAGTCGTTCCACTAATTCTGCAGAGTTAATGTGCTCTAGTTCTTCAGCCACATCATGTACTTCTTCACCACCAAAGCCAAGATGCTCAAGTAGAAAGACTTCCCATAATCGGTGCTTTCTGATGATGTCAACGGCAATTTTCTGTCCTTTTTTGGTAAGCGTTACACCTTGATACTTTTTGTAGTCAACAAGCTTTTTAGCCGCTAGCTTTTTAATCATGTCCGTTACAGAAGAAGCTTTAGTTTCAAGCCTTTCTGCAAGAGCGTTGGTGCTTACGCCTTTATCCGATTTCTTGGATAGTTTGTAGATGTGTTTGAGGTAGTTTTCCTCTGTAAATGATTGAGACATTGAACTGCAAACTTACACTTATTAAGTGAGCCAAAATCAAAATTTAGATAGGTCTAAAAATAAATTTAGCTTTGCCCCGTGTTTTTGAGAAATACTATCCTTTTATTCCTTACAATATTTGCGTTCAATGTCCTCGGACAAGAAGGAACGGTTATAGGAACTGTGAACGATGGTGAAAATTCGATTCCTTTTGCCAACGTGGTTTTAAAAGGAACAACCTTCGGAACCTCGGCAAACGAGAATGGTGTGTTTGAACTACAGAATGTGCCTTTCGGAAATTATCAGTTGCAGATTTCATCAATCGGATTTGTGCCATTTACCAAGAAGTTTGAACTGAAATCTGCAAAACTTCAACTCGAAAAATTGCAAATGGCTCCGTCTGTTCTCGGTTTGGATGAGGTAGTGATAACGGGAACAATGAAGGAAACATTCGTTTCGGCTTCACCCATTAAAATTGATGTAGTTACCAGCAAATTTCTGGAACAGACGACTACGCTAACCAATCTGGTGGAAGCAATAAACCTTGTAAATGGAGTAGAGGAAGTAGTTGGCTGTGGCGTTTGCTTTACCAATAGTATTAGCATAAATGGTTTGCCTGGACCGTATACAGCTATTCTGGTTGATGGAAGCCCTTTGTATGGGAACCTCGCTTCAGTTTATGGTTTGAACAGCATTCCGGCTTCTATGATTGACCGTATTGAAGTTATAAAGGGACCGAACTCAACGCTGTACGGTTCGGAAGCTGTGGCAGGGGTCATCAACATCATTACCAAACACCCCAAAGATCAGCCATTGGTGGATGTTAACTTGATGGGAACCACGCATGGAGAAGTTTTCGGAGACATCGCTATTAGCAATCAAATTGGCAATAAGCTGCACGTTTCTAACGGTGTGAGCGTTGCTTACATCGATATTTATAATGATGATAACCGGGATGATTTTGGCGATTTCGTTTCGATGGATCGCGTTTCTGTGTTTTCTAAATGGGAGTTAGAAAGGAAGGAAAACAGACGATTTTCGCTGATGGCCAAATACTATTATGAGGACAGGCGAAATGGCGTAGAGGATTACTTAGAAAATCGAGCATATCGCAGTATTCGTGGCAACGACAGCATTTATGGCGAAAGCATTTACACACATCGAGCAGAGGTTTTTGGAACATACGATTTACCAACTACGGAGAAATTTTGGGTTAATTATTCGTTCAGTTATCACAATCAGAATTCGGTGTACGGAAGTGATTTTTATCTGGCACAGCAGTACATTGGTTTTGCCAATTTTATTTGGAATAGAAAGTTTGGGAGAAACGACCTTTTGGTTGGGCTAACAGGACGTTATGAGTGGTACGATGACAATACGGTTGCCACTACAGATACCATGTCTAGTTTTACAAAAGGCCAGGTTATACCAGGATTATTCATTCAGGATGATTGGGAGGCAATTAAGGAGAAACTGAACGTGTTAGGTGGCGTTCGTCTCGATCATTATCAGGCTCATGGGCCAATTTTTTCTCCACGGTTAAGCTTCAAGTATAAGCCTGGAAAATGGACAACGATTCGAGGAAACTTTGGAACAGGCTTTAAGGTGGTGAATCTGTTTACGGAAGATCATGCTTTCGTTTCAGGTCAACGAGAAGTTGTAATTGAAGATGAGTTAAAGCCAGAACGTTCTTTCAATGGTTCGGTCAATTTTAACCACATTTTTACACTAGGGAATTCTCAAGGTTCAATAGATGTTGATGGGTTTTACACGCATTTCACCAACAAGATTATTCCTGATTACGAAACCGAAGGACAGATTATTTACGAGAATACGGGTGGCTTTGCGAGTACGTGGGGCGTAAGCGCAAGCATCAACCATGAATTCAAATTCCCGTTAAGAAGTAAGGTCGGCTTTACCTTCCAGCGAGCTACTGAAACCGAGCCAGACGAATTGGGCGTGATTAAAAGCACACCAATTCTGTTTGCTTCGGATTGGACTGGAACGTTTTCGTTCGTTTACACACTTAGAAAATGGAAGGTCGATTTTGCCTATTCGGCTAATATCACTGGACCAATGGGATTACCAGAAATCTATGATTTAGATGAGAACGGAAATGCACTTTCTACGCCTCGACCAACCCGTTCCAAACCATTTTATCTAGATAATCTTCAAATCACCAAGAACATTGCTAAGGTTAACCTAAAGGTGTATGTCGGATTGGAGAATATCATGGGTTATCGTCAACCTATTTCACCTTTAAGCGGAACAAACGACCCAAATCATGCGGTTGGTTTTAGCCCAAATTTCGATACCAGTTATGCATACGGACCTATTCACGGTCGAGAAATTTATGCAGGTGTCAGGTGGTTCGTTGGAAGGTAATTTACAAGGCTTTTTCGCCCCTAACATTTGGTTAACTTGCGCGCCCAAATAAAACCACGGAATGAGCACTAATTCACCAATATCTCTCGAAAAAACAAGGTCAACTGGAGCTGTAAGCGTCCATTTGATTACATCAAAAAAAGACCTTGACGGCATTGCGGAGGTTGCAGAACTGAAGAAGAAAATTGCTGAGCGAGTAGGTGATGGAGAATTGGTTTTCTCTGTCCCATCAGCAAAAGGCTTGACAATTATTGCGAAAATTAAGAAGGAAACGGAGACGAGTTATCGCTTTCAAGCAGCACGCGAACTGGGAGCTAAACTCAAGAAGGTTCTGAATGCTGAAAAGGCAGAAAAAGCCTCTTTCGTTTCTTTATCCGCCAAGCCCGAAGATACACTTGCCGTTATCGAGGGAATTGTGCTCGCCAACTACCAGTTTCTAATCTATAAGACTGGAGATAGAAACAAGCCAAATACGTTGGGGAGTTTGGGTGTAAAAGCTAATGGTGTTTCTGAAGCAGATTTGAAAGAATTGTATGATGTAGCAGTTGGAACATTTGCTGCACGCGATTATGTGAACGAGCCTGTTATTACTCTTTCCGCTACCGAGTGGAGTAAGCGGATTACTAAACTTGGCAAAGACACAGGTTTCAAAACAACTGTGCTTGATAAGAAGAAAATTGAAGCCCTGAGAATGGGAGGTCTTTTGGGTGTGAACAAAGGTTCTGTAGAGCCGCCAACGTTCAATATTCTCGAATGGAAGCCAAAGAATGCCAAAAATAAGAAGCCAATTGTATTGGTTGGAAAAGGCGTGGTTTACGATACGGGCGGTTACAACATTAAGACCGTTCAGATGGCTCAAATGAAGTCGGATATGGGCGGTGGTGCTGCGGTTTCTGGTGCTTTTGCAGCTATTGCAGCCAATAAACTTCCTGTTTACGTAATTGGACTTATTCCTGCAACGGACAACAGAATTGACGGAAAAGCGATTGTTGCTGACGATGTGCTGACCATGATGAGCGGAACTAAAGTTGAGGTGTTGAACACCGATGCTGAAGGGCGATTGATTTTGGCTGATGCGCTTCATTACGCGAAGCAATACGACCCAGAATTGGTGATTGATTTAGCAACATTAACTGGTGCTGCGGCTCGTGTTACAGGACACTTTGGAATATCTGCATGTTCGGATAAAACTGATTTGAAAGGTTTAAAGGAAAGCGGAGAGAAGGTTTACGAGCGCATCATGGAATTCCCGATGTGGCGTGAGTATCATGATGCTATAAAATCTGATGTTGCAGACATTAAGAATATTGGCGGTGCTGCTGGTGGCAACATCACTTCGGCAACGTTCTTACATCATTTTACCGATTATCCATGGATTCACTTGGATATTGCTGGTCCATCATTCATGAATGCAGATTTTGATTACCGAGTGAAAGGTGGAACAGGCGTTGGTGTTCGTTTGCTGTACGATTTCATTAAGAATTCTGTAGCGTAACGGTTTGATACAGGCGTTCGGAAACGAAATATACAAGTCAGTAGGGCAGAAGCTAGGAAACAAAAGCCAAGCTTCGGAATTGATTGCGCAACTTCAAGAAGTTCAGAAGAAAATTTCGCATCCGATGATTTCCGCGAAGCATTTGGGGTTAAATCTTCAGGTGTTTGTGGTTGATTTGAATTTCGCGAAGCATGAAGCTTCGGATTTTCGTCAGGTTTTTATCAATCCAGAACTCATTTCTTCCAAGGCTCCATTGGTTTCCATGTTGGAAGATGATGTGAGTATTCCAAGGTTGACGGTTTCCATCGAACGGCCAAAACAGATTGAAATCAGTTTTCTTGATGAGGAATTAACGCAGCAAACCGCGGTGTTTTCCGACCTTGCAGCTAGATGGATATTGCATGGAATAGATCAGGTGAATGGAGTATCCATGATTGATAAACTGAATAAATACCGACAACGTTCCGTGAAGTCGCATTTAAAGCGACTTGCAGAACAAAAAGTAGAAACGAATTACAAACTCGAATACGATAGTTAGATGTCAGAAGTACACGCAAAATTGGTCATTGTCCGCCACGGACAATCTGTATGGAACGCTGAAAACCGATTCACAGGTTGGGTAAATGTTGACCTTGCTCCTAAAGGAGTTAAAGAAGCCGCTGAAGCTGGCGAAAAACTAAAAGGTTATAAGTTTGATAAAGGTTTTACTTCTGCCTTGCTTCGTGCTCAAAGAACGCTCAAACTCGCTCTCAAAGTTACTGGTCAAACTGATTTGGACATTACCGAAAACCAAGCGCTGAATGAGCGTATGTATGGCGATCTTCAAGGAATGAACAAGGATGAAGGACGCGAGAAATTTGGAGCGGAGCAAATTCACATTTGGAGAAGAAGTTTCGATACACCACCTCCTGGGGGTGAGAGTTTGAAAGGAACGGCAGATAGGGTTCTTCCTTACTACAAAGAGGTGATTGAACCTGAATTGAAAGCTGGAAAAACCATCATCATTGCCGCTCACGGAAACAGCCTACGCGCGTTGATTATGTATTTGGAAAAACTATCTCCAGAAGAAATTTTGAAGACTGAGGTTCCAACAGGTAAACCAAAGCTGTATGAGTTCGATGCTGATTTGAACGTGCTGAGCAAGGATTATATCTAATTTCGCGCTTATGGATATGATGATGGGAAAATCGCTAGTGATAGCGGTTGATTTTGATGGAACAGTAGTTGAGCACAAATTCCCCGCAATTGGTAAGGAAATGCCATTTGCGTTTGCTACGCTCAAAGAGTTACAGAAACGCGGGCATCGCCTCATTATGTGGACGTATCGCCATGGCAAAAACTTGGAAGATGCAGTTGAATACTGCAAGAAGAACGGGATAGAGTTTTATGCCGTCAACAGAAGTTTTCCAGAGGAGCAATTTGATCCGAATGAAGCTAGCCGTAAGCTAGATTGCGACATGTTTATTGATGATAGAAACGTTGGTGGATTTCTAGGTTGGGGCGAGATTTTCAATATTATTCATCCTGAAGCTGCCAGTCAGCAAGGACAACAACCACTGAAGTCTGAAAAGAAGGGGTTGTTTGGTAAATTATTCGGAGGATAAATGGCGACTTTAAAGACAAAAGAACAGATTGAATTGATGCGCGAAAGTGCATTGGTTGTTTCTCGTGCGTTAGGCGAAGTTGCAAAGCTCATCAAACCTGGTGTTACCCCTTTAGAGTTGGATAAAGTGGCCGATGAATACATTCGTAGTCAAGGTGCGGTTCCAGGTTTTCTAGGGTATGGCGGATTTCCAAACACGCTCTGTATCTCGGTAAATGAGCAAGTTGTTCACGGAATTCCGACAGATAAACCGTTGGTAGAAGGCGATATTATTTCGGTTGATTGCGGAGCAATTCTAAATGGATATTATGGTGATCATGCATACACGTTTGCAATCGGTGAGGTTTCGGACGAAGTGAAGCAATTGCTTAAAGTGACAGAGGAAAGTCTATATCTCGGAATTGAACAAATTCGTTCCGGAAACCGAATTGGAGATGTTGGTTTTGCTGTACAGCAGCATGCCGAAAAATACGGTTATGGTGTTGTTCGAGAATTGGTAGGTCATGGTCTAGGAAAACAATTACACGAAGACCCTGAACTTCCTAATTATGGAAAGCGTGGATCGGGTAAAAAGATGAAGGAAGGTTTGGTTTTGGCCATTGAACCGATGATTAACCTTGGAACGGAAAAAGTAGCTCAGTTGGACGATGGCTGGACGATTGTTACGCAAGACGAAAAGCCATCTGCACACTTCGAGCATGATGTGGCAATTGTTGGTGGAAAACCTGAGATTCTATCCACATTCAAGTATGTTTATGATGCACTCGGGTTAGAAGATCCGTTTAAAGATGAGCAATCATTCTATCAGCTGGAGCAGGCTAATAGCTAACATCTGAAGCTGTGTTTCATTTCCTCTTAAGAACGATACCACGTCCCATTCTCATTCGTTTGAGCTATGTGTTCAGGATATTCTCTCCGTTACTCTATGGTGGAGATAAGTATGAGTGTCCTGTTTGTGAGGGAAAGTTCAGAAAGATGCTTCCGTACGGGTATGATGGTTCTGCGAAACGCGAAAACGTGCTATGTCCGAAGTGTCTCACACTTGAAAGACATCGGGTTCTGTGGTTGTATTTGAAAGAACAGACTGATTTCTTTACCAAGCCTAGGAAGATGCTTCATATAGCTCCAGAACAGCCGTTTTTGGAGAAATTCAGGAAGATGAAGCACCTCGATTTACTTACAGCCGATCTCTTTTCGCCTTTGGCAGATGTGAAGTGTGATATTCAGGATATGCCGTTTGAGGACAACACGTTCGATGTCATCTTTTGTAATCATGTGTTAGAGCATGTTGCGGATGACAACAAAGCCATGAGCGAGTTGTATAGAGTGATGAAACCAGGCGGATTTGGCATTTTCCAAGTTCCTATCGATTACAAGCGAGAATCTACGCTTGAAGACCCGAGCATTACTTCAGAAGAAGACCGGGTAAAGCATTATTGGCAAAAGGATCATGTTCGTCTTTTTGGACTTGATTATCAGTCTAAACTGGAAGCAGTTGGCTTTAAAGCGCAACGTATTGATGTTGCCAATGAAGTTGGTCCAGAATTAAAGGACCGTTATTGTCTTGGAGACAGTGATAAGGTCTATCGGGTAGATAAATAGCATTCTGTTCCGAGTCGTAACTTCGACTACCTAAATAGTTCTTTGATTAAATGAAAACGGTGAAAGAAACATTGATTTCTTGGTTTCAAGATGCTGCAGTTGAGCGCTTGGCCTACATTGTTATTGGAATTGTGGTAGTATTAGTCATTACTGCACTTATTAAGCGTGTGGTTAACACTAAAATTGAAAATACAGACCATCGTTATCGTGTTCGGAAGGCAGTAAATTTCATTGGCTATTTACTGATTATACTCATTCTGTTGCTCATTTATGGCGATAGATTGGGAAACCTCGGTGTAGCATTAGGTGTTGCAGGAGCGGGTGTAACATTCGCCTTACAAGAAGTCATTGTAAGCTTTGCGGGTTGGCTAAATATTATTCTCTCAGGAACACCAAGTGTAGGTCAACGTGTAAAGATTGGAGATGCAAAAGGAGACATTATCGACATTGGCGTAATGCGCACAACCATTATGGAAATGGGCGATTGGGTAGAAGGTGATTTGTACAACGGACGAATTATCACTCTAGCGAATAGCTACGTTTTTAAAGAGAAAATCCACAATTATTCTGCGGAGTACCCTTTTTTGTGGGATGAGGTTAAAGTTCCTATAAGAACAGAATCAAATCACGAATTGGCTCGAGAAGTGTTCTCAAAAGTGGTGAATGACATTTGCGAAGATTACGCC
>Ga0209632_10005797_pt1 | contig 10614 bp, 13 predicted proteins | sample COG_10_FD_184754 | JGI IMG/M metagenome (GOLD analysis project Ga0209632, IMG submission 184754) | Pelagic Microbial community sample from North Sea - COGITO 998_met_10 (SPAdes) (version 2) | ecosystem: Environmental > Aquatic > Marine > Neritic zone/Coastal water | place: Helgoland, sampling...
AGTCGTATTTGTTGTATTGGGCGTAAGGCTCTCAAGGATTTCAACAATATCGTCGTTGGAAGTTCCGGTTGTATCGGTCTCCGTCGTGGTGTCTGTCCCCGTCGTGGTATCGGTCTCCGTCGTGGTATCGGTCTCCGTCGTGGTCGTGACATCTGCTGCGCGATTGTCTGTTTCGATTATTGGCGGAGGTGGCGGTGGCGGAGTATCATTGTTGACTACGAGTTGTCCGTCCTCGTAACTCTTGTTGTCCATCAGCGTAAGGGCGTTTGTAAGGTCTTGATATCGAGTATTCTCGGTGACAAGGCTACCGTCATCGTTTACCAACTGCCCGTTAATGTACTCCATGTTGTCATCAGGAGTGATAGAGTTGGCAAGGTCCATACGTATGGTGTTGTCGTTTCCATCCACGAGCTGACCTTCATTGTAGGTGGTCCCGTCGCTGGGCGTCACGAAGTCTGCCAAATTTTGCCAAGAGGTAGTCTCGGTTACGAGAGTGTTGTCATCGTCATTGTACAACTTGCCGTCAATGTAGGTCATGCCATCGTCTTTTGTGATATCGTTGGCAATATCCATGCGAGCTGTGTTCGTACCAGCATTGGGGCTGGTATTTTCAGAGCTGACGTTACCAGGGCTGTTAGACACTGGAGCGGGGTTAAAATCTTCGTCACGACCCTCTTCGAGCAATGAGTTCAACTCAGCTCCGTCGGTTCCCCAAGGGTCATCGCTCGCCGCATAAATTTCATTGATCCGGTCTTGGTTCGACTTAGCTGACGAACTATTGTTGTCCTCATTGCTCGAAGGGCTCGAACTGGGGCTATCATCACCACCAGAGCAACGAGCTATCATTAAGTTCTTGTTCCAACCAAACCCGCAAAGGTCGTTAAATGTGTACGCGCTCATACCCTAGCCCTAACTGTATATCCAAAGGGAGCTAAACCCAGTAAGCTCCAAAGTTTCTGTGTGCGCTCTGGGCTAATGCCCGCGTTCGCTCCACCAATTATTTCAGCCGCGCCTGTAGACTTTGCCCATTTGACAAAACTCTTCATGAGACGAGGCCCAACCATTCCACCGCGAAGATGCGGAACGACATAAACCAATTTTTCACGAGCTTGCCGAACACTACGATTGAATATCATGTGACCGTAATCACCTAATATAACGCCAACTATACGACCCTCTTTTACCGCTATTTCCGCGAAGCTCTCTGGCTGATTTTCTATGTATCCGAGAACGTGTAAGGCCATATCTTTAGGCTTGAACTTGAACTTAGGATCGCCACCCCAAGATGTTTCGGTGTGCATCTCTTCGATAAGAGAAACAATCGGAACCAAATCATCCACTGTAGCGCCCCTATACTCAATCATTTTCGATTAGTGGCCTTCTTCACCAAGTCGTCGAGATCATAAAACTCCAGCATACCCGTTTCTGGGTTGAACGAGCCCGCGCCACCAATGTCTTGAAGCAACTTGATAGTGAACGGTGATGCGCGAACAACCATGTCGTCACCGCCTCGTCCCATCTCTGCTGTCTCTGCCGTCGAGGCGGCCTTGCGATCCGCAATTGACGTTCCGGTGTTAGGACCAAAAATTTCTGTACTAAATGCCATCTCACAGGCTCCTTTATTTTTTAGAACTATATGTCTGGGGCAACATTATTGTCGTCCTTAACGCATCATCTTAGCTGCTCTCATTCGAGCTTCCCTATTCAAAGCTCGCCTTGAGAACGAAAGTTCTTTGGATTTTCCGCCACCCTTCTGACGAACAACCTCATCATTCATGGCGTCCATCTCTTCCAAAGCATCAAGAACATCCAGTTCAGTAGCGAACGGGTTTGACTGTATTTCGGATAAACGGCCCTCTGCACTCTTACGAAGCACAGCTTCCGAATATCCGTTGTACCTGTACGCAGATGAGGCTCGCCCCAAGAAGCCAGCGTCCATATTCGCGTCGCCTGTATGAGCAGCATAGTTGTACGCACGTTTCATATCGGAGAGAGCATCCTGGTAATCGTCTGGTCCGTACGAAAGCTCTACGTAACCGCTGTCCTCATCACCCACCAAAAGGCTATATTTGCCGTCGTCAGCTAACTCTAAGAGCATGTCGCCCCTCAAGTTGTCTTGAACATTTCTAGGAAGAGAAGCGCGTAGTTGCTCCATAGAGTTGCGAGCCTTCTCAGATGCAAGGAAGGTTTCTTTTGTATCTTGGTTTTTGGATATGTGAGATGGCGTCTTTTCTCCACGCATACCAGTTCCCATCACACCATTTCCGTCAACGTAGTGCATACCAGAAGTACCCATAGGACCAGCTTTCTCTGCACCTGGTCCCATCTTGTTAGGGAGGTGCGTCATGAGCTGGCGGTGATCGTAAGCCTTGAAGTAGCCTTCATCTCCCTTAACCGTGGGTATTCCCATAGGTTTTCTTTTTACGCCCTCAAGCACATTGCTCTCTTCTTCGTTTATGTGAATTAGATCGTTGTCCATGATGGTGTGTATCTCCTGTGAGCGAGCATTGAGCGCTGGGCCGCTTTCGTAAAAGGGCCATTTGCCCTCGTTAATTTCAGCTTCCCAGTGATTGAAAGCCTCGCCTTCAGTCAAAGGTCTGTCTGGATTTACGCCGGGAACCCAGCCGGGTACTGATACGAACTTCCCCGTATGAGGGCCGCGCTCGATCCTTATGCCCGTCGAATAAACTGTCATAGGTCTGCCTTGGTCATCCCTGCCCACACGACCAGAACTCATCGACCCGTTGTGGTAATCGACAATGTTCTGCTCCTGTGGGCTAAGATTAAGGTCAGACATTGGTAATAACTGCCGCCAATGTTACCTCGATATCCGTAACACCTGTGGCCGACGTGACCTCAAATGCAACCTCACGAGATGTTGTGGTTGCGTCAATAGCGATAGAAGCGCTCAAGTTTTGCTCAGTCAGAGTGCTGTTTACTGGAATAACATCACCAGCGTTAATGCCGTTGATTTTGAGCTGAATGTTCGCAGTGCCAGATACGGTCTTAGCGGCTACAGCATCAATGCGTACGTTTTGCTTGAAGGCTCGCGTGATGACGTAAGAACCGTTGTTGATAGTCCCTGTGCTCTGGTAGAAAAAGCTACGAGTAGCGAACGTGTCAGGCAACTGAGCGATAGGCAAACGGCCTGTCGCGTCGAGGCCAGCAACGCCGTCAGCAGCGCCGATATAGGTTTTAGGTACGACAGCAGTAAAGTCGATGTTTGAAAACTCAAGGCCGCCACCAGTGCTGTTGACCCGTAGGAACTGCAAGGCATTTACTGTGGTGAACGGTGGGATGCCTGTATCCGGCGAGGTTAGCAGCCAACCTGTACCATTATAAAACTTGAGAACATTGGGGCTAGAAGCTGTATCTACCCAGAAGTCACCCGCGTTAGCAGAGCTGGGCTCCGACGCAGAAACATAAACTCGACCACGGTTAGTCAAAAGACTTGTGATCCCAGACACTTTAGATTGTGGAATTTCACTGTCTGAAATCGCCAACTTAGAGTAAGGCACAAAACCGTTTTCGTCTGTAAATTTATCCTCAGTCATCAAGCCCGAAACACGAACCTGTGAAGTGTCTTCAACAATCATAAGCGTAATCAAATCGCCCTCGACCATCGCTGAAGTAAACGTAATCGTAGAGTTCGCTGGTTGAGTTGTGTAGTCGTTCGTACCGCCTTCACGCTGCAATACGCCGTTTCGTGAAACAAGAACCTTCTGGTCTGCTGTATGGACAAACGGGAACACCGCTTGAGACGCACCCGAAACAACGTCTTCCCGAACAAACCCGCTATCGTTTGAAGACTGCACCTTATAGATAGTTACGAGATCATCAGCATCCGTAGCATTAGAAAGTGTTACCGTGTTGGCGGCTGCGCTGGATGAGTAACTGTCAGTCGCCTGCAAGCCACCATTTAGGTACACGACAATAGCGTCTGCATCTTCATGCAAGAAATTGAAAATAGTAGCACCAGTGGGGTTGGCGATTACACCATCGGCGTCTGCACTGTTTATCACTATGTCTTGTCGTGCGGAAAACAGAGGTGCGCCGATTGTGGCAACGTCTGATCCAGCCGTGCCACGCAACTCACCTGGGGAAGCGATAGTCTTCCAGCCATCTTCTAATTCTGTATATACACCCGCGCGGTACTGAAGACCGTTGACAGCATCGTTACGTAAATCAATCGGTGCAACTAATGTCCCGTTGCTGTCGAACATTACGCTCAAAAGCTCAGAGATAGTGAAGTCACCAACTTCAGCAGAGTTCAAGTAACGGACAATATTTTCAATGTCGGCCCCGATGTTGGAACTGCTGGTGTGATTGCCAGGGTATAATACTTTTAAACGAGCCATGCTATTTGTCCTTATGGTTCAAGAATGCGAAGCTGATTACAGTTACCTCGCTCTTTGTGTCTTTTTCATCTGTTCGAAATCGCAGTCGAACGCCTCGAAAGATGTGGTTAAATGGAAAGGAGTAGTCATGGTGTAGAGGCGCATCACCCCACTTCTTATCTCCATCAATCCTGTCGAGATTGACTTCGATTGAGGCCATGTCACCCCCAACTTCATCAACAAAGTCGATGTAGAAACGCCCTTTTCCGGTGGCCTGAACAATAAACGTGTGCGCACGTTTGGTTCCAAGAAAATCTCCAAGCCAAAGTACGGGTGTCTCCGCGACCATTGGAGAGCGCCTGAGATCGAAGCTCCCAGTATCTTGTTCGAATGTACGTTGGGTGGCTTCGTAAACTCCGTCTGAAGTGCCAAACATTAGTCTGCCGCCGAGGAATGTTCCGCATCTAGGTAAGAGAGTATCACCTAGTTGGAAGTTTACATTCTCGTACCCAGCACGGAAATTCATGCTCAAGCGCACAGTATTTTGCCCACCAGGTCGCGGAAAGAAAACGTGGTACGTTTGCGTATCTGGATCGAAGACCGCTGAGATCGTATCAGGATCAGGCGTTGTCCGTACAAGCTCTTGGTAAAGAGGCTCGACTTCATCCGAAAGCGAAGCCTCAGAAATAGTAACTCCATTTTGCTCGGAGCGCATAATAGAGTGGATGCCCCGCCGAGAGCAGAACAAAAGGTCAGAACCAGAGTTGGCAATAGTAGCGTGGGATACGCAACCGATACGAAGGTTCGCCCGACTGTCGAGCTGCCACTGCTCAAAGTCTGGGTCGATGATGTAAACTAAGGTCTGGTCTTTGGTAAACACAGCAAGGCGGTTGGCCTCGAATGTACCCATCCCTACGATCTGGTCAGCAGTACCGATCAGGTTCGAGATGTCGATAAAGGCAGCTCTCGTGACTTCCTCAGTCGGAGCTTCTTCATCTAAAAATATATCTGGGTTGTCTACGCGAGAAAACTCTACGACAGTTGGCCTGTCCTTAAACCCAGCGACAGCGAGACGCCGCTGAATGGGAACCCCGAACTGTGGCTTGATAGACGACGTAGACGTGGAAAACTCAAAGCCGTCGTACCGATACATACGGCTGTCTTTACTGAAGATGTGAACCTTGCCCTTAAAGTTCGTCATAGAAACGATAGCGTCTTTTGGCAAAGCATTCTCAAGGCGGTGGCCCCTGTCCGAAGACAAGTGCGTGTTCGATGCGTCTTCTTCCGCGAAGACAACTCCCTCACGATTGTAAAATCTAAGTGCCTTAACTGGAAAGCGGTTGGAGCCCTTATGCAAATAGAAGGCAGGGTCTCGGATTAACTGCCCGCGATAGTCCACGAAACAGTTTTCCAACTCCCAGAAGTTCTGATCTTTTTCCGTCTCAAGCGCAGTGATGTCGCGCGAGCGATCAATTCCACGAAACCCATAATAGGAAGTGAAATCGCTCTTAACGGATAAAGGAGCATAGGCTAATCTTGTCATCCATTAACCGCCTTCGGTTTGTAAGAAGGATTGGAGCCACCGTCTGTCACGCTGCGAGTATAAGGCTTATTACCGTAAGCCCTTTGATGAAGGACATTCGCCATATTTGACTGGTATAGCTGCAAGTGAACCATAGCCTTGTCAGACCCTTGCTGAATAAAATAATGGGTTGATAACCCATCAATCATTATCATGTCTGGGATAGGCCGCCGCTCTTGGATGTCAGTGTAGTAATCTATATCTCCGCCATCCCAATAAGGGTGCTGGCGAACGTCCTCGATCACTCGGTTCGCAAGCTCAATCATCATCATCATAACTTCACCATCAACTCGCGATGGTGAGAAGTTTCCCGCCCTGACGAGAGCAGAGCGTACTAAATTTTCGAGTGGTGTGAACTTCTCTTTAGCCGCCGCAAACGGCTTTTGTACGCTCTTCTCTGCCATTAGCTATCGTCCTCGCAACTGATTACTCGGCCCGACCAGATATGGTGATGCAACTTAGCTAAATTAGCTAATTCTCGTGGCATACGCCAATGTACGTACGCACGGTCCTTGTCCCATGTGCCGCGTACGCGATCTTCGCCAATGCGTAAGTCGAAAGCTGCGTTCTCTTCGTTCGCAGAAACGAAGAATACAAATTCGCTAGGCTTTGTGTTCTTAGGCGCTCGCTTTTGTTTGGCCTTTAACGACGGGTCTACGTCTTCCCACGCCTCGTTCTCAGGTGTGGTTGGATCATCAGATTTAAAACTACCGTCTTTGTTGTGAGCTCGCTTACGTGCCATTAAATTTCTCCATGAGTTTCGAGACTTTTATCTCTCTTTATTGCGGAGCAGTCGTCCCTCAACGCAAAAGGGCCGCGCGATGGCGGCCCTTTTACAAAACTTTTTGCCGCCTTATGCGGTGGCGTTCCAGTTTTTGACATAGTGATGTGTCTTGTCTTGCAACATTTCGAGACCACACTCTGTAAGGTACTCGTGCGCCACTTGGTCAGCGCCGTTTGCCTGACGGTCGCGAAGCAATGAAGTATCGCGGCCTTCCATGTAACGGTACTTCAGATGCGGGAAGTCGATGATGACTGCCGCATTTTCCATGCCAGGTACTTGGCGGAACTGTGGATGCAAGTGGACCATAAGATCACCCGCGAAGGTGGAATATCGAGTTAAACCAACGCCGTAAGCCCCTTCGACGACTGTTGGAGCCCAACGGTCTTTGCCGAACTTCTGCAAGTGACCAGCAACTTTAGCACCACAGAACATGATCTTTTGGTTTCCACCAAACGCGAACACATCTTCGATCAAGGAACGGTCAAACTGATCTTCGGTCATTACACCAGAAGAAGTTGAACGGTCGTTGACGTTAGTGATCGAGTTAATCAAGCCACCTGTGTAGCGAGTTGGCTGAGATGAGGCACCGTTTGCTTCGTATTTCTTACCGAAAAACATAGCACGTTCGATGTCTTGCATGTGCATCTTCAGAGCTTTTGTTGTCATCTCGTCTTCTTTGTCACCAGTACGCAAGTTAGTCGCGCGTAGAGTGTTGGTGATTGTGAAGGCCGTACGGAAAATCTGCGTAAAGTTCGAAGCAACGCTTGCGTCGAATGATACTCCGGTAGGTGTGTCGGCACCCTCCGAAAATGCAGAGCCCGCGATGAACAGCGTAGCGCCGTCAGCGATAGCAGCAGCACCACCACCGATACCACGTTCTACTGTCAAACCAGTAGCAGTGGAATTAGCAGTACAGCGCATAACTTCGTTGGTCGCAGAGTTGACAATGATCGTACCGCCAACAGCGAACAAGTTATCATTGCCGCTATCGACAGTGATGGATGTTGCGGAGTTAGATACAGCACCATTTACTGTCAGTGTACGAGCGGGAAGTTCGTCTCTGAAATTTTTAAATTCAGCATCATCAGTTGCTTCCGAGGAAGTCATTGCCAATAAAGCGTTCAGAGGCGCGTTGCCATTTGGTTCGAGCAATGTGAAAAGCTCGCGATAGTTCTTAGGGCGGAAGTCAGCTTCAAACTGACCTGTCCCGCGCAATCCTTGGATACCAGCCATGTGGATATCTCCTTTGGAAAAGGGTTTCAGTCATCAGTGGCACTAAGAAAGAATATGCGGAACAATCACGCTGACTTACCAAGTAACCTTTTTTAACACCGACGTTTTAGGGCCGTAGCGCTATCGACGTTGAGTTACTATTGATTGTTTTGAGGTGGGCAGTCGTCCCTTAAACAAAAAAAGGCGACCCGAAGGCCGCCCTTTCTTTACCCTAGCCGCTTAGTATTAGCGGATTGTGCAAGTCGTGCGAGGGTATCATCCCCTCCAGAAGCCGCCATTTGACTGGTGGGACCACCCGATTGAGATGTCAGGTAAGCCTCACGGCGCTTAGACATTTCACGTAAGCGTTCAAACTCAGGAGTGTTCATTTGGTTCTTGAAGTCTCCAATGACCTTTCGAGTAAGGCTCACATCAGCGAAATCCTCGGCAGTGTAACCACGCTCCATAGCATAGGACTTGAAGTCGCCAACCGCCTCGTCTGGAAGCCCAGCTTCCTGTTGGGCTCGGTCAAGGTTGTTACGAATGGATTGCATAACCGCCTCTTCGCGACCACTCAAAGCATCGTCGCGTGATTGGTTTGCGCCTTGGCCAGCTTGTTGAGCTTGCTGCAACACACCCTGCATCATTTGAAGTTGCTTGCCCATGTTAGCTTCCATACGACCCATGCGTTCGTACTGCTCACGATACCCAGGGGGTAGGCTTATAGCATTTTCTTCTTCGTACTTTGACCACTCTTCGTTGAGCTGGTTGCTGGACTGTGGTGCCTGTGGCTGTACAGGAGCAGCAACACCGTCTTGCTTCGGACGGTTCTTACCCATCTTCACATTCTTTGACATAGCGCGAAGGGCAGCATCCATGAGTTTTGCAGCTTGCTCTGGGTTCGCACCAGTCTCTTTCATCAAGCGATCTGAGAGATCGTACATCGGCTTATTCATAGCGTTCTTGTGGTTTAGGTCACGGTAACGCTCGAATGTAGACCCGATTTGCTGTGGAGAAAGATTGCGTTCTTGCCCACCAATAGAGACGTTGTACATCACAGCGTCCTGTGCCTGTTTATCACCTTCCGTATCAGGAGATGCAGCCTCAACCGCTTTCTCCATGTCCGTTGTAGGAGCGTCTTTCGGAGGTGGTGGTGTTGATGGTGCAGCGGCTTGCGGTGCGGGAGCGGCCCCCATCTGGTTTGCTGAAATACGGGCGATTTGCTCCGCGTCCATCGCTGGATTAGTAGCCATCTTTAGTCCTTTCTGAGCGGCCTTGGCGGCTCGTAGCTTCGTCTAGTGAAAGTTCACCTTCAAGTTTGTTGATGAGCTTAGTGGGCAGACTGAGCATTTGCTCTGCTGCGAAAATTGCACCCCTCTGAAAGTCCATATGCTGCTGCGTCATTTCTGAGCTGCGAGCCATGTTTAAAGCGAGCTGGAGTATTTCAGCTTCCATAGTTTTATGGAGAACTTCCCAGCCAGGACTTTCAGATAAGGATATGAGGTCTTTGATGTTGCGCTTGATAGTCACAGTGAAGTTGTCCTTATTTTTTCTTGCCGCCCTTCATAATGGGCTTTCCGGCAACGACAGGCTTGCATGACTTTTTAACGAGTGGGTTATGGGCCATTAGGCTTTCCTTTTCTTTGGTTTTCCAAAGTTCTTCTTCATCGCTGAATAAGCCTTCGGGGTGACAGTAGACTTTGCTTTGGACCTAGAGGTCTTAGCGTTTTTGCGCGCGTTTATGTTTGCGTAGAGGCTCATTACCATTTCACCTTGTCTGCCCAGTACGCAGCAGACATCTTTCCGATCTGGATGTTGTCTGCGTGGCGGGCTTTGAAAGATTTCTTGCGGGCTTTTTCGGCAGCGGTAGTAGGCTTTTTACCCGCGCCTTTAACACCCTGCTGACCGAAGCGGATAACTTTCTCCTGACCTTTGGCGCACGCCTTTACGACGTGCGATTTGGTCTTGTGTGAAGGAGTACGCCGTGGCTTGTTGCACGGCATATCCTTTTTGGAGACGGGCTTCTTAGCCAATGCCGTTCGCCTCTTTGATACGAGCGACGATACTGGATGAATGTTCGCGAGTGATAACGAAACCCATGTTTTCGTTGAGCGCTACCTTGGTTCCAATATCATGGTGCATACCATTCTCGTCTGGAGTATCCAACGGTTGCGACATCGTGAACATTACACGGGAAGCATCAAGGAAATGATCGCTCCCATGTTCGTCAGTGTAAGGAATGAACTTCATCGTTATTTTTACTCCGTTGTTGAATTTAATTCGGCAGCATCAACAGCAGCCTGTTCCGTAGGGGATAACGTAATAGGGGGAAGATCGGACAGATCGTCAGAAACGGGGTCTGGAATGGTGGATGGGTAATCGCGTAATGATTGACGATATGTCACCCAATCGGCCCGCTGCGCTACAAGCGCAGAAAAAGACGTAGCGCTTTCGATGGTGCGCAACATTTCGATGTCGCTGCGGGACAACTTATCATCGCGCGCAATCCGAATGCTCTCCATTAAAACTTCTCGATTGACTGCCATTATACTGTCCCCGCTACTTTCATATCTGGGCGCTCTGATGCGTAATTGAATGGGAAGCAACGCTGTGTGCCATCAGCGCCGAGCCCCCAGATAATGCGAACGCCGCCCGGTGCGCCGTGACCGCCGCCCCAGCTTGTGCCTGAGCCGCCACCG
>Ga0209632_10005799_pt1 | contig 10612 bp, 9 predicted proteins | sample COG_10_FD_184754 | JGI IMG/M metagenome (GOLD analysis project Ga0209632, IMG submission 184754) | Pelagic Microbial community sample from North Sea - COGITO 998_met_10 (SPAdes) (version 2) | ecosystem: Environmental > Aquatic > Marine > Neritic zone/Coastal water | place: Helgoland, sampling...
AAACGCATTGAGACAAGCCGCAACCAAAGCGCGGGAAGCTTATGATATAGCCAAAAACCAATATAGTTTGAGCGTCATTGAGTTTCAGGATGTTTTAGATTCACAGCGCATGATGTTAGAGTCCGAAGATCAATATGAACACGCTCGTTATGAAACGCTGGCCGCCCGCATTGAGCTTTTCAAAGCCATGGGTGGCGGCTGGAAAAAAGAATAGAAAAAGGAAGAGGATAGCACACAACCCGGAACACATCAGGAGAGACATGACGCCGTATCAATCGCCGCCATGGCGTAAACTCACAGAGCTTTCTGGTGGCAAGGGTGTAAAAGCTGAATGGCAGGACTTTCCGGAAGAATTCCTTGCTATCACCAATGAGCAGGCATCCGCCATTCCCTGTAATGGTCGAGCGGGATGCTATATGAATGTCGTGCAGCATGGGCCAAGCGATATTGTTGGTATCTGTACATCAGATACCAAGCAGTGCGACCGCCGTACGCTCAAAAAATCAGAACTTGCACTGTATCGCGTTGATCATAAAAAGCTGGCTGCCAAGGTTGCTGCCGCCATTGGTTTTACTGAGCAACATGAAAAGGTCACAAGCCATACAGCCCTTTGGAAATTTGGTGTTCTGAATCCGCAAGCCGAGCATAGCTTTCCTGTCTATTGCTTTTTGGGCCAGACATCTTCGCAGCTGGATAAAATCGTCAATCAGCTGTGTATGGCTGATCAGAGGTTTCTTTTAATTGCATCGACCAGCAGCCTCATCAGCAATGCCAGCTCTGATGCGAGCAGCAGGCATAAATCCAAGCTCATAGGCATAGATGATGTGCTTACTGTTGATGCCGCAGGTAAGGTCACGGCGAAAGACAGTGCTCAAACCATCGTCTCCAATTGGCTGGAAACGGTATTGCCAAAATCAGCCAAGCCGGGATCAGAGTATCAATTTCCGACACCAGCAGGCGCAACATGGGAACAATTTGTATTCGAATTTACCGCAACAGAGATGTTGTTGGTCTCATGCGGACAGATTCAAGAACGACTAGAACCCGAGCACTTGAAGATGAAGAACCAGAATTCCGGCAAGCCAACGCTGCAGTGGACATTGTTACGTTCTCTCGCCACAACAGGTGGCAGCATCTCATGGCAAGATCAGGATGCCACTGGTCGCGTCAAAAAACAAAAGCAGGAACTGGCGAACAAGCTCAAACAAACCTTTGGTCTCTCAGAAGACCCTGTGCCTTGGAACGAAGGCGAGAAAGCATACAAAGCAAGGTTTGTTATCAAAGCTGCTGATAATGTGCTGCGCCAGCTTACTGGTTGACAATGACAGGCATAGACTGGTGCGAACTGGTCAATTGCCAAGCCCTTGATTTCCCATGACTAAAAGCTCCGTACTTCGCTTTTCCAAGTACGGTGTTTTTCAGGAAAGGGGCATATATAGGAGGAAAACTAGAGAAAAATGGGGTGTTTTTATAGAGAGGAAGTCAATTGCAAACAGCAAAAAAGCCCGCAAATGCTGGGCTTTTGAGGCTATGCCATTTCTAGCATATAAAAGTTCGTTTTAAGTCAATGGCGGTGCATAGACTCAAATAGAACTGAACACCCTGAAACCCAGTTTACCAGAAAGCCGCACCATGACTAGAGGAAAATCCAAGGCTTTGGCGCGTGGGTTTCCAATGGTAGGTTTGTATTGATTTTGCAATAAAGAGTGGTACGAGGTAGTTTACTACCACACCACAATTCTTTACAATATTTAGCATGAAATACACTGAGTATTATTGTGCGTAAAATTACTATTAAATTCTTGATGCTGTCGTTTATATTTCAAATGAGCGCAAGTGCTTTTGACGTGCATCAAGTACATCAGTTTAACTCGTTTCATCAATCTAATGAAGTAGTGGTATCTGTTCAGGACAACTCAGTGGATAGTGAACAAATGACGCTTACACAAAATGTTCAGCAAGATTGCTCACATTGTTGCCATTGCCATGGGGGACATATACAGGGGTTTATTGCTTCTATACCCTCGACTAATCTTTTTGGGAACAAGCAACCATCTTCTTTTTACGTCCTCTCTCAACGCTTACCTGATATTCCCTTCGATTTGTATCGCCCTCCTATTGCTTAAGTCATTTTTCTGAATTTTACACCTTTGGTTATCCAAAGGCTGTTTGAAAATAAATGACACTTTAGGAGTAAGTATGCACATTTTTTTTAGATTTATGAGTGCTGTTATTTTTTTGATTACAGTACTTTTATCCCATCAATTACTGGCGAAAGAACCTCATTCTTCAGGTTCTCACAACTACGTGGAGTCAATTTATAAAACCAGCTCTGTATTGACCCTACCAAATGCTATTAAACGTGCTATTAAGGCATCACCACGTTTGAAATCAGTACAAGCAAAACTTGATGCAACAGAAGGGCAAAAAAAGCAAGCTGGCAGCTGGAAAAACCCCGAGCTTTCTTTTGAAGCAGAAAATATAGCCGGAGATGACGACTTTGGTGGAACTCGAAACGCTGAGTATACTTATGGTTTAAAACAAACCATAGAAATTGGCGGTAAGCGTCCAGCCAGAAAAAATGTCGCCGCTGCAATAAACAAAGCGACTCAAGCTAGTGTTTTGTCCGAATTGTTGACGTTAGAGCGTGATGTGCATATTGCCTACGCAGATGTTTTAGCCGCAGCTGAAGCTGTTAAATTAGCCCTTGAGCAAGAGCAATTAGCCAAAGATGTTTTAAATATTGTCTCTAAAAGAGTTAGGGCCGCAGCAGAGCCAGATATTCAGCAAAGCAAAGCTGAAGTGGCTCATGCAATCAGTGTCATAGCTCGTGAAAAAGAAGAACGTGACTTGCGCATTGCTAAAGAAAAGTTGGCGCGACTTTGGGGTGCATCCACGTTAGATGTTTCTCTTGACCATGCCCATTTTTTTGACCTAACTGGCCCTGAACTTTTAAAGGTTTACCAAGATAAATTTTCTAATATTCCTGATATACAACGTCTTAGATTTTTACAGGTTGAGAAAAGTGCGTTACTTGAATTGGAAAAAGCACAAGCTATACCTGATCCTACTTTTAATTTAGGTGTCAGAGATTTTAAAGCCCATAGCGAGCAAGCTTTCATTTTTGGTGTATCACTACCTATTCCAATACTAAACCAAAACAGCGGCAATATTGCTAAAGCTCAAGCAGAAGTCACTCAGTCACAAGCTGATGCACAACAAGCACAATTAGTTTTAGAGCAACAACTAGTTGAGAACTGGGAACAATGGCACACCTCTTTTTCAAAGATAGAGCATTTAGAAAAATCATTACTTCCCGCAGCAGAGAAAGCTTTTAAATTGGCACGTAGTGGTTATGAAAAAGGTAAATTTACTTACTTAGAAGTGCTTGATGCCCAACGCACATTGTTTAGCGCACGCGCACAATACCACAATGCCTTGAAAACTTATCACGCAAGCCGAGCAAATGTTGAACGGCTTACCACTTCAACAGGAGCGTCATTATGATTTTAAGAAAAACATTTATAACTTTAATGCTTACACTATTTGTCTCACCACTTATGTTTGGACAAGTACAAGCTGAACCGGAATCACCTCATCACGATCATGAAGGACATCATAAGACAGAAAATGAACGCGGCCCCCATCGTGGCAAGATATTTCATGATGGTGACTTTGCAATTGAATTGACTATTTTTGAGCAGGGTGTTCCCCCTCAATTTCGTGTCTATACTTATGATGATGACAAAGAGGTAAACCCTGCCGATGTGTCACTTTCAATTGAGCTGCATCGTTTAGATGGTGAGGTCAATCATTTTTCTTTTACCCCACAAGATGATGTGTTGGTTGGTGAAGGTGTGGTTACCGAGCCACATTCCTTTGATGTAAAAATGAAGGCAACTTACCAAGGTAAAACACATACATGGTCATTTTCATCTTATGAAGGACGAACCGAGATTAGCGATAAGTCTGCCAAAGAAGCAGGTGTGAAAACTGAAAAAGCAAGTAGTAATACAATTGCGCAATATGCGCGACTGACGGGACGTATAACGCTTAATCGCAACACTACGTCCCAAGTAAGAGCCCGTTTCCCAGGTATCGTTAAAACAGTGAATGCCTCATGGGGGCAACAAGTAAAAAAAGGGCATGTGCTCGCTACTATTGAAAGTAACGAAAGCCTAAAAACCTATAAAGTGGTTGCACCAACTAATGGTGTTGTTTTGGCACGCAATACCAATATAGGTGATGTGGCAAAAGACGAACCGCTTTTTACCATTGCTGATTTATCTCAGGTTTGGGCTGAATTCCACGTCTTCCCAACAGATTTAAACAAAGTTCAACAAGGGCAAATGACTCATGTGCGTGTCTTTGGCGGTAATGGTGCGCAACATGAAAAATCTAATGAAGCGCCTATTAAAATGTTATTACCAACAGCCGATCCTTTAAGCCAGACTGTATTGGCAATCGTACCGCTTAGCAATAAAGAGGGACAATGGCGACCAGGAATGACAATACAAGGTGATGTCTTAGTTAATGAAAAAAAAGTGCCACTCGCCGTCAAGGTTTCGGCATTACAGCGCTTTCGTGATTTTACCGTTGTATTCGCTAAAGTTGGCGAAACCTATGAAGTTCGTATGCTTGAGTTAGGTGATAACGATGGCAAATTCGTAGAAGTATTAGGTGGCTTAAAACCAAATACCGAATATGTCACAGAAAATAGCTTCCTCATTAAGGCTGATATTGAAAAATCAGGAGCAAGCCATGGCCACTAAACCAACAGAAAATATTTCCATGCTAGAGCATACCGTTCATTTTTCTATTCGACATCGATGGTTGGTGTTAATTATGGTATTAGGGTTAATGCTCCTTGGCGTCTACAACTTTAACCGTTTAGCCATCGATGCTGTTCCTGATATCACCAATGTGCAGGTACAAATCAACACAGAAGCCGCAGGTTATTCTCCATTGGAGATGGAACAACGTGTCACGTTTGTAGTAGAGACAGCACTGGCAAGTATTCCAAAGCTTGATTACACACGTTCCCTGTCGCGCTATGGTTTATCCCAAGTAACCGTTGTGTTTGAAGAAGACACGGATATTTATTTTGCTCGTCAGCTTATTAATGAGCGTTTACAACAAATTAAAGATGCCCTACCAGAAGGTTTAAATCCAGAGATGGGCCCAATTGCAACAGGGTTGGGTGAAATCTTTATGTATATTGTAGAGGTTGATCCTAAAATCAAGAAAAAAGATGGCTCAGCATATACAACTATGGATCTGCTGACATTGCAAGAATGGGTGATTTTACCGCAATTACGTAATATCAAAGGTGTTATCGAAGTGAACTCTATTGGGGGATATGAAAAGCAATTTCATGTTTTACCCTATCCTGATCGTTTACTTTCTTATGATCTCACCATACATAATGTGATTAATGCTTTGGAACGCAACAACGAAAATGTTGGTGCAGGTTATATCGAAAGAAATGGTGAGCAATATTTGATTCGCATACCTGGCCAAATCAATAATCTTGATGATATTCGCAATATCATCGTTACCAAAAAAGATGAGTTGACCATTCGCATTGGACAGCTTGCCGATGTTGCATTAGGTCATCCCCTTCGTACAGGTGCCGCCACACAAAATGGTGAAGAAGTTGTACTTGGTACGGCAATGATGTTAATGGGAGAAAATAGCCGTGCTGTGTCACAACGTGTTGCTAATAAGCTCGTTGAGGTTAACCGCAGCTTGCCCGATGGCGTTATTGCAAAAGCCGTTTATGACCGTACTGACTTGGTAGATAGGACAATTGATACAGTCGCAACAAATCTACTGGAAGGTGCGTTATTAGTCATCGTGATCTTATTTATGTTACTTGGCAATATTCGTGCTGCAATCATAACAGCCATTGTCATCCCGATTTCAATGTTAATGACCATCACAGGTATGGTTGAACGAGAGGTATCAGGCAACTTGATGAGCCTTGGTGCTTTGGATTTTGGATTAATCGTTGATGGTGCAGTGATCATTATTGAAAACTGTATCCGAAGATTTGGCATGGCACAGCATCAATTAGGACGTTTATTAACACAAGAAGAGCGTTTTAAGCTGACAGCTAATGCCACAACAGAAGTGATTAAGCCCAGTATTTTCGGTGTGATTATCATTACTGTCGTGTACTTGCCCATTTTTGCACTGACAGGGGTTGAAGGTAAGATGTTCCACCCAATGGCTTTTACAGTGGTGATAGCATTACTTGCCGCACTTGTCTTGTCACTGACTTTTGTGCCAGCGGCAGTTGCATTGTTTGTCACGGGTAAAGTAGAGGAAAAAGAAAGTGCGTTGATTCGCAAAACAAAGCTTTGGTACAGACCCCTTCTACGATGGAGCTTGGCCCGACCAAAGCAGATTGTCTTAGGTGCAACCATTTTGGTTGTATTAAGTATTCTGTTAGCAGCACGTATGGGTACAGAGTTTATTCCAAATCTTGATGAAGGTGATATTGCACTTCATGCCTTGCGAATTCCTGGCACCAGTCTTAGCCAATCTGTTGCTATGCAAGCCACGTTGGAAAAACGCATCAAACAAGAATTTCCTGAAGTGCGTGAGATATTCGGTAAAATCGGCACACCAGAAGTTGCGACCGATCCAATGCCGCCCAGTGTTGCAGATACTTTTGTTATGCTTAAGCCTAGAGACCAGTGGCCTAATCCCTCTAAAACCAAAATTGAATTGGTACGTGAGATGGAGGCAATTGCAAAGCAAGTGCCTGGTAACAATTACGAGTTCACACAGCCGATTCAAATGCGATTTAATGAGCTTATCTCTGGCGTGCGTAGTGATTTGGCTGTTAAAATTTTTGGTGATGACATTGATATCATGCTGGAAACTGCAAAAAAAATAGAAGCGACATTAAAGCAGATTCCAGGCGGTTCGGATGTGAAGATTGAGCAAGCAACAGGTTTACCCGTTCTATCCATTTTGCCTAATCGCGCTAAACTTGATCGATATGGCCTTAATATGGCTGATGTACAGGATATTGTGCAAATGGCTATGGGCGGACGAGAAGCAGGCAAGCTTTTTGAAGGGGATCGTCGCTTTGATATTGTCGTGAGATTACCTGAACATTTACGTACTAATATCGAAGTGTTGGAGTATCTACCCATTCCATTGCCACTATCTAAAAACTCAGAAGCCGCGACTAATTACGTGCCACTCAAAGAAGTTGCAACATTGGAAATTGCCTATGGCCCAAACCAAATAAGCCGTGAAAACGGTAAGCGTCGAGTTGTGATTACAGCGAACGTACGCGATCGCGATCTGGGCAGCTTTGTTGAGGAAGTGAAGGTTGCAGTCAATAATAACGTCGAGATTCCTGCTGAATACTGGGTGGAATATGGTGGAACATTTGAGCAACTTATTTCTGCAAAGCAACGCTTGATGGTGGTTGTTCCTGTTGCTTTTCTGCTAATTATTGTTCTTCTTTTTATGGCCTTTGGTTCTGGCCGTGCAGCTTTGCTTATATTCTCAGGTGTTCCATTAGCATTAACAGGTGGTGTTGTTGCACTGTGGTTAAGGGATATTCCACTGTCTATCTCTGCGGGTGTTGGTTTTATAGCACTTTCTGGTGTAGCCGTGCTTAATGGTATCGTGATGGTGTCTTTCATCCGTACTTTACTTGATCAAGGTGCCAAGATGGATGACGCTATTATCGAAGGCGCACTGACAAGGTTTAGACCTATTCTGATGACGGCGTTGGTTGCGAGTCTTGGTTTTGTTCCAATGGCACTTAATACAGGCACAGGCGCAGAGGTTCAACGGCCTTTGGCAACGGTCGTGATTGGCGGAATTATATCGTCAACAATATTAACCTTAGTGGTGTTGCCTGCGCTTTATCGCTTATTCCATAAAAAAGAACGAATACAAGAAGCATAATAGGAGAAAATCAATGTCTGATAACTGTTGTGAGCCAATACAAAACCAACATGGGTGGGACTGTCGATACCGACAAATATTGTGGGTAATTTTACTTATTAATGCCTCAATGTTTGTCGTTGAAATTATCTCAGGAGTGTATTCTGGTTCACAGGCATTGCTTGCTGATGCACTGGATTTTTTCAGTGATGCTGCCAATTATGCCATTTCCATTTTTGTATTAAATAAATCCTTAACTGCTCGTGCTAAAGCTAGTTTGATTAAAGGCAGTGCAATGGGTTTGTTTGGCCTATGGATTATGGGCAGCACCTTTTATCAGGCATTTACTGTCGGATTGCCTAAAGCCGAGGTAATGGGAACTATCGGCTTTTTGGCACTGATGGCCAATGTTGTCTCTGCCTTATTACTGTACAAGTATCGTAAAGGTGATAGTAATCGTATGTCAGTGTGGATTTGTAGTCGTAATGATGCGCTGACTAACATTGCAGTAATATTGGCTGCTGGCGCAGTATTTTTTACTCAAACAAAATGGCCGGATTTAATCGTTGCTGTCTTCATTGCAGGTATTGCATTAAGTGGCTCTTGGCGGATTATTCGTAGCGCTGTAGAGGAATTAAAGTTTAAGTAATCCATAGATTTTACAGTCAAGTCTTTTCAAGCCTTGTCGAAACCAATCGCGCCTTATTTGCTTGTTGCCACTGTAAAACAAAACTATAGATCACCGGCAACACCAATAGGTTCAAAATCATTACCGTTAACATACCGCCCAACATGGGTGAAGCAATGCGGTGCGTAACATCAGAGCCTGTACCTTGGCTCAGCATAATTGGCACAAGACCTGCCATAGTTGAAATAGCAGTCATAGCAATAGGTCTAACCCGTTTTGAAGTGGCATAGAGCCCAGTATGCGTCGTGCAGTGATGCGCCTACAACAAAGCAGAGCCAATATGACAAATGACTCATAAAGTTTTAGTACGCTCCCTTTGCTAGGCATCGACGGGGACAACCACCACGATGAACAACCCTTATAAATACAGGGGTTCCAGGGACGTACTTCATCTTCTAAAGTACGTGCTTTTCAGGAGAAGGCGGGTTTCAGGAGAAAAAATAGGAAAATTAAGGGGGTTTTTAGGGTAAGGGAGTACGGACTAGAATCGAGGGAAAGCCCAGCAATACTGGGATGATGAAAGATTTTGGGTTGTGCCATCAGCAAGTTTGTTTAGTTGCTAATGGCGGTGAGAGAGGGAAACGGTGACATCTGCACTTAAGTTATTGAAACCTATGTATACTCTATCTATCAGAGCATCTTACTTACATTTTTACTTACATTTTAAGCAACTTGTTTCTTAATTCTACTAACTGTTGAAGGTGCTACATTAAACTTATTAGCAGTCTTTCTAACTGACAGACCACCAGAAAGAGCTTCTGCTATCCCCTCTTTATCAATAGCTTTAGATTGCTTTCTGTTGAAGTAAACACCATTAGCTTTGGCTATAGCTATTCCCTCTGCTTGACGCTCTCTAATCATATCTCTTTCAAACGTAGCTACTGCTCCCATAATGGAAAGCATTAGCTTCTGGTTCTTATCATCTCTATTATAGGTTATAGCCTCTTTAATAAACTGTAGCTCACAACCTGCGCTGTTAATCGTTTCAATTAACTGAAGCAAATCAGTAAGGTTTCTGGCAAGCCTACTAATATCATGCACGATAATCGTATCACCACTTCTCATGTTATCTAGCAATCGTTGCAACTCTGGTCTGTCTGTATTGCTACCACTGCACTTATCTTCGTATACCTTATCAACTTCTATATCATCTAACTGTCTGGCTGTGTTCTGTTCTATCGTACTAACTCTCTTATAACCTAATCTCATTTCTCTACATTCTCCATTAGTTGAGGAGCTACTGCTCCATGGTGTAGTTGTTAATACTATACCTCTAGTGTATTCACATGTCTAGACTTATCAGGTTTATCTAAACTTCTACCAGAATATAAGGCTTGAGGTGTATTCATTTAGTCTTAGATATAATGTATTCACATCTACACTTGTAGATACAGTTATTATTACTACCTTTTAACTCTCAGAGATTTTCTGTAATCAAATATTCTTGAGCAATAGAATAGGGGGCGGGGGGCTACTAAGTCGTATGTCTATATATATAGTACCCTCACAAATACAAAATAGCTGAATTTGAAAAATCCTATAATAAGAGTAACCTGTTGAAAAAATAATAAGGACTAAGAAATGAAATCTTTGATTAAATCTGCACTGCTTCTATTGTTGGCTATATCTTTGACTGGATGTATGGGTCTTCCTTTTAGCCCCAAAACTGAAGAGGGTGTTGAGTGCAAGCTGACATGTGGCATGAATGCAAACACTTGCGTTGGGTCACCTTACAATTGTGATAACGCTCATCGTCGTTGCATAAACGGTTGTAGAGATGTTGACCGCATGCAATTGAATAAAGATTCAAGTAATACTGGAGCAAATTCAGAAATAACTAATTCAATGTATTTTAACGAGCTATGTTCAATTAACTAATATGAAATTAAAACTACTCCTATTTCTATTTTCATTTGGAATTTCAACTTCTGTGACTGCGGAAATTGTTCTTTATTGTATTTCTGAGTTAGCAACAGGTATTTCAAAAGAAAATGGAATTTATCGTACTAC
>Ga0209632_10005801_pt1 | contig 10611 bp, 19 predicted proteins | sample COG_10_FD_184754 | JGI IMG/M metagenome (GOLD analysis project Ga0209632, IMG submission 184754) | Pelagic Microbial community sample from North Sea - COGITO 998_met_10 (SPAdes) (version 2) | ecosystem: Environmental > Aquatic > Marine > Neritic zone/Coastal water | place: Helgoland, sampling...
GTGGACCGAGTAGTGAATAGGGCGGTATTTTTTGATCGTGATGGGGTTATTAATCCTCTGATCGAGAGACCGAACGGATCTCTAACATCGCCATGGAATATAAATGAGATGGAGATATATTCTAGCACCCCATATAACATGTCGCGATTGAAGGACTTCGGATTCCTGGTTTTTATTGTAACAAACCAACCAGGAATTGCTGATGGTGATATGACTAGCAACGAGCTTCGGGTTATCAACGAAAATCTTATGGATAAATTAGAGATCGATAGTATTCTCTGTGCGTTAAGGAAACATGCTTCCAGCTACAAACCTAGTAATGGAATGTTGGAATCGACCATAGAGAAATACAACATCGACCGTAATGAAAGCTGGATGATTGGTGATAGATGGAAAGACATAAAACCAGCGAATGATAGCAGAATCAAAAGTATATTATTGCATAGCAGCGCTACGACTGATTGTAGTGGACTTGCTGTTCCAGATTACGAGTCGTACAATATCAGCGATGCTTGTGAAATTATTATCGGCGAGATGTTAACAAATAGCTTGACTTAAATAAAATATTATCGTATAATATGTTTATAATATAATTGAGGAGAAATATAATGCAAGGCTTCGAAGAGAATGATATCTCTAAGAACTCTAATGGTGGAACTGAAATCACCAAACGCGCTTTAACAGAATACGTACCAGCTGAGTTGGTGGAACACTTCCAGATTATTCCTAGTCGTGTTCGTGATATTAATCCAGAGAAGATTCGGGTCTACTGGCAGCACGATCTAGCTGGTGATCCAGAAGTAAACCACCTAGCTGGTTCAGAAAGCCGAGATCGTTTTCATCAGTTTGTGTTCAGTTCGAACTGGCAGCTCAATGACTTTGTTACTAAGTTACAGTTCCCGAGAAACAAAAAGGTTAGTGTTATTGAGACACCAATCAAGCCTATCGAGGTCAAACAGAAAGACTTTAATGATAAGATCCGATTAATTTATTTCTCCACACCGCACCGCGGGCTTGATGTTCTGGTTCCTGTGTTTGAGCATTTGGCTAAGACGTATAGCAACATCCACTTGGATGTTTTCTCTAGTTTCAAGATTTATGGGTGGGAAGATTCTGATCAGCAGTACGAACCTTTGTTCGAGAAAGTCAGACAACACCCACAAATGACATATCATGGTAGTGTCGATCAGGCCACTCTGCGTAATGCATTAGCTGATGCCCATATCCTTGCTTACCCTAATATCTGGGAAGAAACGAGCTGTCGTGTTCTCATCGAATCAATGTCAGCTGGTTTGGTGTGTGTTCACCCTAACCTAGCTGCATTACCGGACACTAGCGGTGGACTGACTTCGATGTACCAGTTTGATGAATCACCAAACGAGCATGCAGCTGTATTCCATAGAAATCTAGATCATGCTATTCAGGTTGTTGCTAATGAACCTATCCAGAATTATCTCAAATTTGTTAAGGCTTATGCGGATTCAAGGTTTAATATCGATAAGATTTCGTCTCAATGGGAGAGTCTTTTGACTGCATTGAAGGAAGAGTATCCCACTGTCGAATCAAGGGTTCTTGCTAAACAGATGTTTACGTATTCGACATGATTGTAGTAAAAGCTCCGCTCAGGGTAAGTTTTTTTGGGGGAGGTTCCGACCTCCCTCAGTACTACAACAAAAAACCAGGGATGTGTCTTTCTACTTCCATCAATAAATATATCTACTTGGCTGTCAATAAATGCGTGGCTAATCATATCAGAGTTGTGTATTCAGAGTTCGAATATACTGATAGTATTAATAATATCCGTCACGATCGAGTAAGAGAAACACTAAAACATTTCTCATTGACCAATAATATCGAGATCAGTAGTTTCTCGGACGTGCCGACCAAAGGTACTGGTTTGGGTTCGAGTTCGACCTTTACTGTTGCAATGGCCCAAGCGGCGAGCTACCTATCAGCACCACTTAAAAATAAAATCACCAGAGCCGATTTGGCTGAACTTGCTTGTGATATCGAGATCAATAAGTGCAGGGAACCAATTGGCAAGCAAGATCAATACGCGGCGACTTATGGTGGACTCAATCAGTATCACTTCCATTCCCAAGGCGAGGTGTTCGTCCAACCAGTCTCGCATAATAACCACGCTTATGGTCTACAAAACAACTTGATGTGTTTTGCTACTGGTAATACTAGATACGCTTCTATGATTCTACATAAACAGACTGAAGATCTGAATTCAGACAAAAACGATGTAATCGGTAAAACAGCTCAGATGGTTGATATGGCATTTCAGGGATCAAAATATTTGTCCTGTGGTAAACTAGATGATTTTGGACAGCTTCTTCATGAAGCTTGGATGGTCAAGAAAACAATCAATTCCGGTATCTCTAATGATAATATTGATTGTATGTACGAAACAGCATTGAAGGCTGGAGCGCTCGGTGGGAAGTTGTTGGGCGCTGGTGGTGGTGGATATCTATTATTGTATGTTCCTACTAAATATCAGAGAAACGTAACAGACGCTATGACGGATTTCAATAAATTCCCCTTTGCCTTTGAGACTAAAGGTTCGACTTTGAAAGTGATATGATGAGAGAATTAAAAGAATATATTCCTGAGTATAAAAAGATGATTGACGAAGCTTACGCTAGTATGGATATTCCTGAGATGGAGAAAGCTTTGTGTATCCTGAATAAAGCTATGGTCGACAGGAGAAACATATTCACATGCGGTAATGGCGGCTCGGCTGCTATAGCCGAACACATAACATGTGATTTTAATAAAGGTGTTGCATCAGACACAGAAATTAGACCCATGTTTGTACCGTTGGCATCGAATATCTCACTGCTAACTGCAATTGCTAACGATCACAACTGGTATGAAGTGTACTCGAAACAGATTGAAAATACAAGATCGACCGGTAACGTATTATTTGCGATTTCCTCAAGCGGTGATTCACTTAATATTGTGAATGCATGCAAAGCGGCGAAAGATAAAGGATGGGGAGTGATTTCATTTGTCGGCTTTACTGGTGGTGCAGTGAAAGATCTTTCGGATGCATGCATACATATAAAATCCAACAACTATGGCGTCGTTGAAGATTGCCATCATATGCTGATGCATATATTGGCGCAACACTTGCGCATCGCACATCAATCGTCTGACTATGGGATGAAATTATAACTATAAATAAACTGTAATAAATGCTTGACTTTTTATCAAAACAACGTTATACTACAGTATAACTTGATAAGGAATATGTGAAATGGATGATGATGATAAGAAAAATGTTCTTTCTTTTCCAGGAAAGAAAATAGGATATGCCACTTTCTCGGAAAGCGATAAAGAGGCTATTTCCCTCGCGGCTGAACCCGCCAATGCGATCACAGTAATGGCTGACGACATTAATGATAAAATAGTATCATTAAAGATGTTCCATGTACAAGAGACATTAGCCCACACATTGACACAAATATTCCAAAACCTAGATATCGCAGGCTTTGCGCTGCCTGACGACGAAGATATTATGGAAGGGGTTCTTCCTGATAGTTTATTGAAAGAAAGCGCAATGATCACTGAATGTTTGCGGTCTTTGATGTACCGTCATCACGGTATTAAACATCCTTTCCAGAAACTATCTGACGAAATATTTGTGGTTGAAGATAACAGTCACGAGCAACCAGTCCTATCAATCGTAGATGAATTAAATATAAAATTAGAAAAAGAGAAAAAGAAAGATTAATATAATGATTATCGTGGATCTTAACCAGGTAATGCTATCTAACCTTCTATCGCAACTTGGTAGCCATACTAATGCAAAAATTGAAGAGAATATGGTCAGACATATGATCATCAATACTTTACGGTCATATAAAGTGAAGTTTGGTGCTGAATATGGTGAAATGGTCATAGCATGTGATAATAGGAACTACTGGAGAAAACAGATATTTCCTTATTACAAAGCCAACCGCAAGAAGAGCCAAGCTAAATCCGAACTAGATTGGAGCGAGATCTTCGGTTGTATGGATAAAATCAGATCAGAACTTAAAGAGTTTTTCCCCTATAGAATCATTGACATTGAATCAGCTGAGGCTGATGATATCATTGGTACGCTGTGTACAGAGTTTGGTCAAACTATTGGTGGTGATCCAATCCTCATACTTTCAGGCGATAAAGACTTCATCCAACTACACGTGTATGGTAATGTTAAGCAGTACGACCCAACACGTAAACGCTGGATCAAACATAACGATCCTGAAACATATCTCATTGAACATATTATGAAAGGCGATAGTAGCGACGGAGTACCTAACATTCTTTCGTCTGATAATTGCTTCGTTGTCGGCGAAAGACAAAGACCATTGACTGCGAAACGTATAGAGAAATTTAAAAAGATCACTGATGATGAGTGGCCAGAGTACCCGGAAACAAATATTTCTAGAAACTATTTTAGAAACGCACAGCTGATTGATCTTTCACACACGCCCGATACTATTAAAGAAAACGTTATGGTATCGTATAACAAACAAACAGGTAAGAACAGGTCTAAACTTTTAGATTATTTTACCTCATTCAAACTCCGAGAGTTAACACAACACATCGGTGATTTTTAAATTTAAGGAGAATAACCATGGTTATTGGTATGGCAGAATTCCTGACGAAAGTAGGAAAACAAAAGAAGACTATTGATAAGATTAATATGCTCGGTGCGAATGATACTTTTGCATTGCGTGTTATCCTGCAAGCTATTTATGACGATTCAGTTAGATTTTTGTTGCCTGCAGGCACACCGCCATTTAAAGTGCAAGAATTGGCCGACCAGGAACATGTGCTACATAAAGAAGCAAAGAATATCCAGTACTATGTTGAAGGGTTTCACCCAAACCTAAGCCAATCCAAACGAGAGATGATGTTTGTGCAGCTACTCGAGCGAGTGACGACTGAAGATGCTGCTCTTCTTTGTGATATGAAGGACAAAAAACCAATCAAGGGAATTACGATCAAACACGTAATGGAAGCTCTACCGGGATTAATTCAAAACAACACACAAGAAGAACATGTCGAATAAATTCAAGAATATTAAGAAAAATTATAACACTACACAAGACGAGCTCGAGGGTGAGTCAGCGAGTCGTGGATATAAAAAAGAATATAAAAAAGAAAAAGCTCGTAAACTAAGTAAGATGAACCTACGATCTAAGCACATCGATGACTTATTAGATCTAATGGAAGATAATAATTACTGATGCCAACATATAGTTTTAAAGATATCCAAACCGGCGTTATCTATGAGGAATTCTTGACTCTTTCTGAGTTCGATGAATACAAAGAACAACACAAAGATTCCGTCATACCATTGATTACTACACCACCATTAATTAGCTCTGGTCGTGGTATGGGTAAACCAGATGAGGGGTTTCGTGATGTGTTAAAGGAGATAAAAAAGAATCACACACACCAGCGCTCTTTCTCAGCGAAAAGTACAATCAACACTTTCTAAAAATAACAATAACAATAATAACAAGCAGGATGACCAATGTACGGGACAAAGTCAAATAAAAAACTATCTCGAAAACAAAGAAGAAAACTGCGACAAGAGAGTCCTCTCGATCCGTCTTCAAAGTCTAAATTTAATTTGAAGCATGTAGAGCCATTAACTGATAATCAAGCTCGGTGTTTTGATGCGTTTGCTGAAGGACAGAATCTGATGTTACACGGTATTGCGGGGACGGGAAAGAGTTTTGTTTCTTTGTATCTCGCTCTTAAAGAAATCGAAAGTAATCCCGATTCATGTTATAAGAATGTGACAATCATCAGAAGCGTTGTTCCCACCAGGGACATGGGTTTTTTACCTGGAAACGCTAAAGAAAAAACTAAAGCATACGAAGCGCCATATTATGCAATTTGTTCTGAACTTTATGAACGTGGTGATGCGTATGAGTTATTAAAATCTAGGAATATGATTGATTTTATCACCACATCTTTTATTCGTGGTATAACGTTGGACAATACCATTATCGTTGTTGATGAAATAGCTAACATGACGCTACACGAACTCGATTCTGTCATGACGCGTGTCGGTAGGAATTGCAAGATCATTTTTTGTGGTGATTTCAGACAAAGCGATTTCACGACTGAGCGAGAAAAAAGTGGCATCATGAAATTCATGCAGATTATCAATAGAATGAATAAGTTCGAATTCGTTGATTTCCATGAGGACGACATTGTACGATCAGGTTTGGTCAAATCGTATATCATCCAAAAAGAAAAAATAGGCATCGATGTCTGAGGAATATAAAATAATCCCAGAAGATATTGTAGAAGACACAGCCAAAGCTTTAATGGAAATGGGTGAATCTGATAATAAATTTAGTAATCTTATGGCAATTGGTGCTAGGTGGAAAGTCGCTGGTTGCACACCTATATATCTGATCAATTCATCAATGATAATGTATTGTGTATCAGAAGAAACATGGGGTAGAAAATTGCATTGATTAATGAAAATAAAGGTTGACTTTATATCAAAACAACGCTATACTACTTGTATAACTTGATAAGGTTCGTCGCTTTAAATAGACGCGTCGGGGAGAGAAAGTTATCTCCCCATTTATTTTTATATTATGGAGAATACTTATGATTAGTCGCCAAAAATTCACAACAGCAATCAGTGCTGTATTGTTAACAACACCAATGCTCGTTTCAGTAGCTTCGGCTTCTGGTCCGGATCTACTTAAATTCCCTACAAATACTCCTGTTATCTCAGAAGTAAAGGAATCATTCAATGGCATTGAATTCAAACGATACACCCAACTGGAATATTCTATTGATGGTGAGCAGTGGGAAGGACGACTCGGTTTTTCGGCTGAGTACGGTCAGTGGACGTTGACACCTAGCCTCATCAGCACATACGATAACACAGATGAGCTGGAATATTCTGGATTAGAAACTGTGCTGCAGTACAAATTTAATGATATGTTTACAGCGTATGGTGAACTTACGATTGATGATTCACTCAACAACTCAGATACAGTTCTGGGCGTCAGGGTCAATTTTTAAAAAAGTTTAGGATTAGGGCGGGCTTCGGTTCGCCCTTTTTATAAGACTACATATAAAGAGATGAAAAATGAAATCAGTTACATTACAAGTTGAAGATGTCGACCAAGTTGTTATTGATGAGTTGAAAGATGCTTATCAGAGAAATAACAAGTTTGATCGGGTAGACTGTTCTGATACAGTGATTGAACCAGATTATGAGTTGCTCAAAGCAATTCAAACTGTACTTGAATATTATATGTCCGCCGATGAAATTAAAGTTTGGAATGAAAATGAAAAATGATTAAACACGAACCACAATTTGATACTGATAAGGTTTGCAAACTCTATTCGGAAAGGGATGGAGTTTCTATTACCTATGTCTGTACATCGGCACTAGGGGGTGAAGCCCAAGCGATGGATATCTTCTATCGCGACACGCCACACCCCGTGTTTGGTAACAAGTATTTTGGCATTTTCCAACTACCGTGCGGCAATCTAATGATTACCAATGCAGATAGGATCGAACAAGCAGAGTTTGGACTTATCGAAGATGATGCTGGCGATCTACAGTATAGCGCCCATCGACATGACTACAAACAATTCGAGAATGGTCATATGATTGATGGTGGACGTTCTTATATCAAATCAAGTATGTGTCCGATTCATATGCATGTTGTTCGTGATGGTGAAATGTTATTAAAAAAATAAAATAAAGCTTGACTTTTTATCAAAACAACGGTATACTACAGTATAATCTTAAAAAGGAAATAAAGAAATGAGTAATTATAATCCCGACAACTGGGTTGTTATTAAAATGGATGGTGATGATCCTCATTACAGAGTCCTTGCTGGTTGGAGTGGCGGCTACTTAGACGGTGATAGTTGGCGCATGAATAGCGGCATCACTCGTGTAGAGGATGCTGGTGACCGTTTTAACTTCTATGGATCAAGCGGAAGTTGTTACAGTTGTCATAAAGAGAGTTATACTCTACGCGTGAACAATGGTCACGTTTGGACAAAGTTGAAAGAACTACACGGTGATAAAGTTGAAATGATGCCAGAAGAAACAGACTGGCTAGGAATGGATTGGATTATAGAATGAAAGATAATAAATGTATTGTTCATGGATGCAGTAATCACGCAGACCAAGGAAGGTTTGTAGGAGAAATGTGTAGTCCTTACTATGATAACGACAGGAAAAGTGATGCCCACTGATTCGTTTCTCAATCAGATCACTTCTCTTGAAGCGGATAATGAAAAACTCAAGAATATTCTCCGCAAGGCATTTCCAGAGAAGTCTGGCCATTTCTTTATCTGTGGTGAATCGGGTGAAAAAGATTCGATGGGATTGCCCGATAGACTGTTCGTCTGCCCAGCATATGGCCTAGATGGATTTGCAGTCTATAAGAAAGATCGGGACTATGACGCACCGGGGTGGTAATATGATGAAATACGCTATAAAAGTTTGTCTTGACGGCAAGGACGATTGGATGTATATCACAGAGCCTACAAAACATCAGTCGGATCTAGTTCCTATGATTTTTGAAGATGAGGAAAGTGCAGAAAAGATTGCTATTATTTGGCGGCTTGAAGGTAAAGAAGATAAAGTTAAGGTGGTGGAATATGAAAGTTAAAATTGGCGTGATGGTGAAATGTTATTAAAAAAATAAAATAAAGCTTGACTTTTTATCAAAACAACGGTATACTACAGTATAATCTTAAAAAGGAATAGATTAAATGACTGAGACAATATACCTGTATGTATTTATTTTTGTATTGATTCTTGCTGGTGTCGGTGTTGCTATTAAAGGGGCAATCGATACGTATGTGAGAGCCAAGCTCTGGTGGTATGGCTTCAAAAAAGTCAAGAATGCCAAAAACGAAGACGCTATTGATTATTATAGCCAACTGTAATAAATATAATATGCCAACAATCCTAAAATAATCACAAGGACATATAGAATGATTAACTTTAATAAAATCAAAAAAAGCGTTGCGATCGCAGGCATCGGCGTTGTTCTGCTCGCATCAGCTTCTTGCATAATTGACCCGACAACGGCGCAAAAAAGCTCAAGTGAGGTATACCAGCAATCCATTAACGCTGTTGTGATGATACAAAACGACCCTCCGAGCAGTATGGGGACAGGATTCTTTATTGATGAAAATGTAATCGTAACAAATTATCATGTGGTCGAGGGAATGACAAATGTCATTGTATACGCAGATAGTTCAAACGCGCCTTATCACGCCGAAGTATTACATTCCTCACCATACCATGATATTTCTATTTTAAGGATTAAAGACTGGGATGATTTCAAAGCTACTGCAGACTGGAACGCTTTAACTATCTCAGACGAAGATCCCAATATTGGAGATATTGCTTATACATTAGGACATCCATGGGGTGTTTACTGGACTTTCTCCACTGGAATCATTAGCGGCACCAAAAGACGCGCGCCTGGCTCGGTAGGAGGGGAAGTATTGTTCCATCAAACGGACGCTAATATGTTTGAAGGTAACTCGGGCGGACCTCTACTCAACGTCGATGGTGACGTTATCGGTATCAACTCCCGAATCCAACTTGGCAACGGAGGCAGTCATGCATATGCTATTCCAGGCGTAATAGCGAATAAAGTTATCTATGATTTCTTGACTTATTCCAAGACAAATGTCCCGAAACTAGGCGTCAACCTGGGATACTCTGATGAATGGGAAATTGATGTTGAAGCTTTCGCCTCTACTGACTCGCCAGCTGAGAAAGCTTGTGGTCTGAGCGAAGGCGATATTATCTTGAGGATCAAAAAAGAAACAACGGTGGATCAGTATGATAACGAAACAACATATGATTTTGTAGATGTAGGTATATCGGCTGATCTTATCTACTTTATTCAAAAACTGAATTTGGACGAAGGCGCCATTGTCATGGAGATCAAAAATCAATACGATGGCACTATTGAAAATAAATCTTGCACGATCCAACGTCCATAAGAAAGGAAATATAATGTCTTACCGTCAATTTCCAGAACTAACGCCGGTTGAAGAGAAGATGGGATTCAAGCTTATAGAGAGAGCCGAAAGGGTTATCGATATCATGGAAGCAGACAAAGGTCGCGCTGGTAATGATGACACCTACGGTAGAGTTTCTGAGCTTCGTGCTTTGATTGAGTTGGTTAAAGATCATTATTCCAATGACATGACACAATACAATGAACTACTAGCTCGGGAAAAGAGCTGGTATGTTTAGATTATATGGCGCACTGCTGGTCCCCGCTTTGCTGGTAGTGCTTTTGGGTGGTGCATACTACTATTACAACTCTTCCCAAAAAACTATCACGAACCTACGCGAATCTGTTACTGAGCTGAATTTTGCTGTGAAACAAAAGGACGAAGCCTTTAAACAAATGACTGAGCAAAATGAATTGAATGAGAAACTCAATCTGGAGTTAGCCGAGAACTTGAAAGAAAGCCAAGGATATGTCTCCGAGCTGAGGGAAAAGTTTGCTAGGATTAACATTAATCGTCTGGCCGAAACTGCACCAGACATATTAGAAAGAAAAATCAACAGTGCGACTAAAAAAG
>Ga0209632_10005804_pt1 | contig 10608 bp, 3 predicted proteins | sample COG_10_FD_184754 | JGI IMG/M metagenome (GOLD analysis project Ga0209632, IMG submission 184754) | Pelagic Microbial community sample from North Sea - COGITO 998_met_10 (SPAdes) (version 2) | ecosystem: Environmental > Aquatic > Marine > Neritic zone/Coastal water | place: Helgoland, sampling...
GGTGTTCTCCGCACCTGTCTCGGTTGTGGGTGCCCGGGAGTGTGCGGGGGGGGTGGCACGGGGAGCCCACGCGCGCGCGTACGGGGCACCCGCGACGCGTTCGAGATGCACTTGTCGGCCTGCGGGAAAAAGGCGCTGCGCGTATTTCTTTTTTTTCTTACCAATTCCACCGCCTCTGCCGCGTTCTCCCTCTCTCCCCCTCTCCGCGTCCACCCCCACCCTCCGCACCATACACGCACAGAGTGGAACACGATGAGCTCAACAGCGCGTAAGAGAGAGCGTAACAGAGAGCTTGAGATGGGTCGTAAGAAGCGGAAGCGCGACAAGCAGCCGGTTGGCAACCTCCCTACGAAGTACGGGGGTTTTCTGTACAACGCCGACGCAATTAAACACCGAATTGCGGTGGCTTCTCGGTGCAAGGAAGCTGCAGAGTCCGCACTCAAAGAGCAGGTGAAGCGTATGGACGCCATGGCGCGAGCATGGAAACTCCAGCACGCAGCCTTGACTCAGAAGACCGACGACGAGCTCGCGATGTGGACCGCGAGATGTGAAGACATCGGAAAGAAGCTCAGCGCGGCCGAGGATCTCAACGAGAGCTGCAACGCAAAACTTGCCGCAGCGACCATCAACCTTGTCGCGCACAAGAAGGAGCTTGCCGGAACCCAGGCGAAGCTTGCCGGAGCCCAGGCGAAGGTTGCCACCACCGCGAAGAGGCTTGGGCGTGCGGCTTCCCAAATCGATTCCTTGAGAGCGGAAGCGACACTCCAACAGGAACGCAATGCGCAGAACATGGAAAGAATGAAAACCAACGCCAAGCTTGCGAAGGATCAGTACGAGAAAAACATCGGAACGCTGGAGGAGAATCTTGCGACCGAGAGACAGCTGGGCTTTGCCGAGGGCAGGGGGGTGACTGCCTCTGTGACGGCGGTCGTACAATCTTACGAATCGGGGATGCGGGAGTTGCACGCAAAGATTGTGCGCATGGCCGAGGAGCACCTTTCCGAGAAAAAGCGGCTGGAGGAGCAGGTCCAGGGGTTGATGCCTGCGTACGAAGCAACCAAGGCATTTGCTGCTGCGGCAGCAAATGCGTTCGGCGGTGCGAAGAGCATCACGGACGGCAAGGCCAGCGGTCCGGAGTTTAAGGAGATTCAGGGGGGTGGGGAGGGTATTGTCCCCGTAAGAGTGTAGGATTTTTTGTGTGAGGGAGAAGTAAAACAAAATGTTGTCCTATAACCTCTCTTTGTGCCGTGTAATGTTCGCCGTCAAGTATGTCTTCCGACGACAAACATTTTCCTAAAAATTGCGCTTCCGCCAAGCAGGGCGTCGTTATCGTCGAATGCACGTCCCGACATTTAGATCCTGCGCAGCCTTATCAGCTTCTCAACCGCAACAAGGTTTCGGGCACGGCCTTTCGGGTCGGGCATCAGTACTGGCCGGCGGCCGCTCCTTGGAATCGCCCCGGGGAAAACATGCTGTTCATCACGTGCTGGCACGTGGTCGAGAGCGCGGAGCAAAGGCGGTGTCGAGTGCGAATGGCGTCGCACGGACCGGGTAGTTGGGTGTCCGCGAAGGTCGTATATGCTATTCCTACTCTTGACTTTGCTATCATCGCTGTCGATTTGACCGAGGAAGAGTCGGACAATCCGTTCATGTCGGCCTCACCCCAGATCCTCCTATCAGACACCCGCGAGCTGGAGCTTCAGACTACGCCCGTGCGCGCGACGCAGCAGAAGATCTTTTGCGTTGGATTCCCACTAGGATACCTCGAAACGTACACAAGCATGGGGTCCATCGGCGGGCGTAATTCGGGGTTTGTGTGTGACGACTATTTCTCCCTAGATTTGAGCTTGAACTCAGGGTACGTTTTATTTTTGCAGCATTATTTTCTTTGTTTTTCCAACACGATATCTTACAGTTTCACCTTTACATCCCAACAGCAATTCTGGCGGTCCAGTGTTTCTGAGCCAGGACGCGGACGTCAACCCCCGCGTCTTCAGTATTGCCGTAGCGACAGAATCCGGTGATGCGATTCAGATTGCCTATGGAATCCCGATCTCGAACGTCCTGAATTACATGCTCAACTGGTTTGAGCAGAGCGATGCGCCCATCGGCTACTTTCCTCGGTACGATTTCAACTTAATGAGTACGCGAAACGAGCCGTGGGACAGGGAACACACATTCCCGTCGCAGGCGCTCGACGGCGCGGTGATTTACAACACTAAACCTGACACCGAGTGTCAGGGTCTGCGCGACAACGACGTGCTCGTGTCCATCAACCGCCCCAGCGGCCGCGACGAGACGAAACTCGATAAGCGCGGCTTTGTAGTGGATAACGCCACGCACGGCGACCTTCGCCTCACCATCCACAACCACGGTTTCATATGCTCGCTGGCGCCCGAGACCACCTTCACTGTGTGGAGAAACGACGAACGCACCCTCCGCACGTTTAAGTGCCGCCCAAGACTGCCGCCTGCGGTGGAAAGAGCGTGCCAACAGGAGTTTGTGGACCCGCACTACGCGTTGCTCGGCAGCCTCGTGTGCATGGACGCCACCCCGGATTTTTTGCGGGCGAACGGCGAGGACGACGAGGACGACGAAGACGAGGACGTGATTCCAGCGCACAAGATGTTTCACGTCCTGAGACACATGTACATCCAGCACAAGAAAAAAACGCCCGACGCCGTTGTCGTCGTTTCACACTTCCACCCCGACGCCTACATCAGCTCGGACGGTAATTTGGAAGTATTCGACGTGCTGACCCACCTCGCCGGCATACCTCTGGAAAACTCGCGGCACATGGAGACCATTGTGAAACAAGTGGCAAAGGAATTCGTCGCCGGCCGGACCAGCAGCGTTTCATTGACCATCGGCACAAAAACCCTTTTCTTGGACCTCCACCGACTGTTGGCCGAGGAAGCGCTTGTGATGGCGGAACGCGGCGGCGACACGTCCAGACTGCACCTACTCGCGGAGACGGCCAGCGGCGGGAAACCGGAGCTTCCAAAACCGTACAAAGCAAGACCGCGCATGCACTACGGCGCAAAACGCCGCAGCACGCGCCTGCAGCTGAAAAGCATTCTTCAAACCCAACTCGAGGCGCCGCCGAGTTGGGGCGACTCGGCGCCCCCCTCGCCGGCGAAAAAACGCAAGCGCAGAACCAGAAAATCCATGCCCAATTCTAATTAAATATAAATACATCCGACGTTGCGTGAGTGAACAAAATATATATTCATCTTCTGAGCATGTACTCTATTGTCGTCCTGGGAGCGCGCTGCACGGGCAAAACCACTCTGGCCTCCCATTGCCTGGACAGCAGTCTCAGCAACCGCGCACCGCAAAATTCGCCCTACGCCTTCCGATTTCACACGGTGGCTTTCGAGGAACTGACACCCAGCACAGTGAACAACGCAGTCGTGCTCGACCCCAAACCCACCAACACCTCAAAGCTGGTCCTGGCGCAGGATCTGGCAAGGCGCTCCGTTCCGGCCTGCCTCATCACCATCCCCAGAGACGTGCCCGCCGAACTCGCCGACAAGACCGCCGACAGGACCGTTGAGTGGATCTCCTTTGCGCGCGAGTACTGCCCGTTCGCGCGCGTCGCTCTCGTGGTGACAAAGACGGACTGTCCCGCCACCGTGCCCGACCACACCTTCGACAGTTTGACCCTCGACGTCATGCGGCGGACCAACGCCGACCGCCTCTTCTTCGTGGGCAAGGCGCCGCCCGAGGGCGTGAAGGCGTGGCTGCTCGACGTGCTCGCCAACAACAACCCCGCGCACCGCGGGATCGATCTGTCGCAGTTCGGCGCACTCAGCACGACGACCCGCCGCAAATCGTCCGCCAAAGAAAACAGAAAAAACAGAGACGGCTGCGGAACCGACCAGCGGACCTGCGACTCGTGCGCCGTGTCATAAAAAAATACGATAAGCATTTTTTCCCAACTATAAAAGCCCCGCCACATTGTCTCATGACACAGTCTTGGGTCATCGCCACACACAAACATGGCGGCCACGCGAAAGAAAAACAAACTCGGCGAGATCGGCGAGATCACCAACACGTCTGCCGTCGTCACCCCCGGGGACATCACGTCGGGAATGGCGACCCCGCGGCTCTTCTCGCAGCAGAATATGGTGACCGCCCCCACCACGAACATCCTCCAACCCAGCGCCCTCTCGGCCGTGCCCAAAGACGCCGCAGAGGACGTCGAGGAGGTGGTGTATGGTGGCTGGGTGACTAAAGTGGGACTAGGTCTTGTAAGAATAATTGCGGGGTCGGGTGGCGTCAATGCAGCACCAAACGCAACGGCAGGAGGTGTCAGCACTCAAAGCGATGCTCTTCCTAGTGTTACAATGAGACCGGGGGCTTTGTCAGAGGTTGCTGGCACTCCTTTTACCAACCCGAGTCAAGGTGGTGGGGATGATCCCGGCGTGTTAGCTGCAATCGACAACACAGGAATTGACGCCGCGTTGAAAAACCCAAGTGTAAAGGAACAGGCAAATAAATACTTAGATACGTCTATAGAAGAAGCTTCCAAACGCGTTGAAAAACTCAAAACGCAATACAAAAAGTCAGAGGCAATTCTTGATAACCTCAGAATAAAGATAGATGAAGCCAAAAAAAAGTCAGCTGGCGAATTATCAGCTGGCGAATTATCGAACGAGGTGGTGGAACTATTACAAACTTATGAAGCTTCCAATGCAAAGCTACAAGCAGAGCTACAGGGGTTAGAAAAAGCAGAAAAAGACTTAAAAGAGACCGAAGCACTGAAAGAAAGTTTAACAAATAACAACGTAACTGAGATAACAGACAAGCTGAAGGCAGCAGTAGAAGACGCACGGGCGGCGCCAGCACCTGCACCAGTACCTGCGGGGGAGGGAGGGACAGCCCCAACGACAGCTCAGGACACGGAGGAAGCAGCAGCAGAAGTACAGACATGGAATGTAAGCAATGTACAGTCACTTAAAAAACAACTACAAGAGATCCAATCAAAAAGCGCTGGAAGCACGATTGACTTCAATAATATTAAGAAAGAGGTAATCCTTCAAAACCAGTTGGAAGCGCAAAAAGTGCAGGCGGCAGCCGCGGAGGCGACATCAGCACCAGCCCCGCAGGCGGCAGCCGCGGAAGAGGCACCAGCTGCGGAGGAGGGAGCCCCAGCAGTCACAGAGGAGACAGCACCAGCCCCAGCGGTCGCGGAGGAGGATGGAGCAGACAATGAGGAGGCAGAAGAACAGGAGAGTCCAAACACAAGATCTGTTGGTGGTGAAGGGATAGAAACTATCGATTTAAATCCCGAATTACCACCAGCCGCGGAGGCGGGATCGACAGTCGCGGCGGAAGCGGCTGCAGCATCACAGACCGCCTTAAGAGACGCGGTAGAAAAGGCGGAAGGTGCAAAAGCCGTTATGTCCTCCTATGTGAAAGACATGGAAGCCGGAGACGCTTTTCAGAACCGAGAATGGGAAAACCCAAATATGTCGGAGGAGCAACAACTAGAACAATTTGGCAATGACTATGTAAACTACAAAAAGTATAAGGATCAGTACGAAACAAATGCAGCAGAGGCGAGGAAATTTGCCGAAATCAACGGTCTCACACTTACTGAAGATCAAGAGACGGAGCTTGCCGAACCACCAAAAAATTATGAGGCTCAGATGGGTTTTGTAAAGCAAAGGCGAGCACCAAAAGTAGATTTGGCTCAAGAATCAGAAGCTGATGCAATAGAAAGAATTTCCGATGAAGTCCTGAAGGAAACGAAAGCTTATTTTAACGGAGACATGGGATTACCCAGCGAAGTGGTTCGCGCATACAATAAATTTAATGACGGTTGGCTAGACTCCGCCGCGGGGTATGCGAGAGAAACGTACGCAAAACAAGTGACAGACCGCTTGTTTAATAGAGAGAGAAATGCGTACGCAAACAAAATTATGAAAGAAAAAGTGAATGCGTGGAAAGCAGCACAACAAGGGAAGACAGTAGAAGCGGTAGAACAAGCGGCGGAAGCGGCGGAAGCGGCGGAAGCGGCGGAAGCGGCGGAAGCGGCGGAAGCGGCGGAAGTGGCGGAAGCGGAGAAAACATTGGACGCCGCTGTGGCGAAGGTTGCAGAAAGCATCCCGGACTATGGACCGACGCGAGATCAACTGAAAGTGTACGAACGGCGGGATGTTGTGGAAACACATCTACAAGACGTTGAACAACGAATGGCAGAGAATCAGGTTATGCTGGAATTGAATGCCGCCCATCAAAAACTGCTGGCGGCAGAGAATTTGGACCTCTTGAAGACAGTGGTTAAAAAACTGCACAATCATGTAAACCGTGACGACGCAGCGGAGGGGGGCATTGGAGGCAAAATTAAAACCCTGACCCAAAAAATAAAAACAGCCAAACAAAACCTACAAAGACTTCAACAAGCGGCAGCGGTCGGGTCGGCCGCGGTTGGCGGAGCTGTGCAAAGAGTTTCTGTTACCCAAGGAAATCAAACTGATGCAGAAAATTACCGTGGTGGATCTTCTTCTCTTACCCAAGAGGAGATGGAGGCGATGACATTTCAAAAAACGCAGCTTCGCAAACTACAAATGAAAAAGAGTGTGATGGAAGCAGCGTTGCAAGCAAGTGATGCTGAGGAAACAAAGACAGCCAAACAGGAATTGGAAAGTCAGTCGGAAGATTTGAAAACCAAAGCCAAGGCGCTTCAAGCTAAAATAGCAATGTGGCAAAAAGAAGGCAAAAAGCTAAATGATCAGTTGACGGACCTGAACAAGATTATAGAACCACAGGAATCACAGACCGATAATTTGATCAGTGCAGCCAAAGCCTGGATCGCGGTGAGAGCCCGCGAGATAGGTCAGCGTAGCGCAAGCGCTCTTTCCAGTTTTTCTGACCGGTTTACGAGCGCCTTGGGCAGGGCGCCCCGAATATTGAGCCTGGGCAAAACCTCTTCGGACACGCTCCAAAAGATATTTGAAGCTTTTACCGGCGCCGTGGGCGAAGAGCAAATGCTGGACACAACCAATTACACGCGTAATTCGTACACGAACGGCACTTTGGATCCGGAAATGCAAAAATTCGAGTATCAGTTCAAATCGTTCTTGTGGGGAGCGGGGGTTCCCGTAGGAGGGCTCGTTGCGTTCCTTGCCACGCGATATGCGCTGAAAAAATTAAAGGAGCGTGAGCTCAAGGCAGAGCTTGAACAATTAAAATCGTTGAGTATTTTGGCCAACCAAAAGTACCCTGTGACCGCATCGGAGATTGAGGATCCTAATGCGTCTCGCTTCAATGATCTCGGTGATGCGTATATTAGGTTGTTGTGGGGCGTGTGTCATCGCCTTATCGGAGAAACAGCAGGGTTAGGTTATGGGATAATTTCAGAAGAAGACGGCAAAGCTCTCCAAGCCGCAGTAAACATATTTCAGAAGTTTTCGTACGAGTATCCTGACAAAGTCTTAGTTGACAATGCACTGACCGAAATTCGACAGAGGATTACTACTATAAAACTACGGCAACCGGAAAGCATCCCAAAAAAAAACCCCCTGTTCAGATTTGTTGTGGAGCTTGAGTTCATGGTCAAGAAGTTCGAAAGGGAAATTAAACGGGCGCATTATAATCGCCACACATTTCAACGCAATGTTGAAGCCTTGGTGGAAGATGCTCGTGAACTTATCAAAAACAAACCAACTGACTGGAATGAGCAATTTTACGGGATGGCTGCCAGAGCGTTCGAAGAAACCTTATCGGAACTCCAAAATAAACTCGAATCTCTCCGTAGGGAAGGAAATTACCCCAATGCCACAATCCAAAATCGCATTTATTCGATGTTTCAGGAGGCTCTGCCCAAGCTGAAAGAGAGCATTTCTTCAATGAGACAGCATCTGAAATTCATAAAAGAAGAAAAAGTGTTGCAGACCTCCGCCACGGCACCAATAAGTCCTCGGGGGTGGGCACAAAAGCAGGCCGCCGATTTGACCAAAGAACTATCAAGACCGGACGCAAGCCTTCTTCCACAGGAAACCACGGATTTGACAGTGAATCTCCAGCTCTACATCAAGGGCATAAAAATCGTGTACTTTGCAGAGCACGTTCACCTCAGCGACGGCACAACCACAGTGGGGCTCGTGTACCATCTGTGGCACCCTCACTATGGGTTTCCTCAGCATCAGTTACCTTTGGAGGACGACACCCTAAGATCCCAAATGGGCGTGAAATGTTTTCCTATTCAGAAGGGTGAATGGGAGAACGTACCCCCAGAGTTTCGAATGCTGGCCGTCCCGTTCGACGGCACCGGGGAAGACCAGCTACCGGATTTCATGGTTCAAATGATGGATCTATACGCGTTACTGGCGCAAATGATGCATGTCTACGCTTGGCAAGGTCAAAGCGTATGCGATAGCAGCTTTCAGCGGGTCGTTTTCCAGCATATGGTAAACCAGTCCGCCGACATTCATTGGCTGCGAACGGCAGTGGCCATGAACACGACGAGAGCCAAGAAGTTGGTCACGTCGCGGCCCAGACCAGCAAGACTACCGGCTGCTCCACTACCAGTAAAGGGTTATGACGAAAATGTGGAGAGTCAGGAAAATGAACAAAAAAGGTACAGAAACGAGGTGTTTTCCAAAGCCAGAAATAATGGTATTGGCACTTTGCCCTCCAAAGAACGGGAAATCGTGTACAAAGAGTTGGACATGAACCATGACGAAGTACTTGGCGTAGATGAACTCACACAGGCTTACATGGAACTGAGCGACAAACCCGAACGAGAGGCAAAACAACAGGCTCAAGGCGCGATAACTTCCTTTGGCGGCGATATAACATTCTCACAGTTTGAGGAATGGGTCCGCCAACCACCATCTCCTGAGTCGAAGTTAACTGGTGGTGGGACGAAAACAGAAACAGTGGTGGAAGGCTCCGGCATGGGAGAAACACCAGAAACAGAGGAGGCGAAGCCGCTCTCGGAGCCGGCCGCGACCGCCAAGGGTAATAAACCGGCTTCCAAGAGAAGTAACATACGAATGATGATGGATGGTTATCTTGACGAGAGTGGTTCGGACAGCGACGACGAAGAGGGTTCCAGCGTGGCCGGGGCACTGTTTGGCACTTTGACAAGGGTTGCGACTGCAGTAACGAGTGGATTAAGTCATAACGATTTTGAAGAATTGGCCAAAAATGAGCAAAACTCGAGCGGGGGAGAGTCAAAGGAGACAAAGGAGACAGAGGAGAACGCGATGAAGGATGGACAGATTTGGCGGCGGAGGCGGCGGAAAATGGATACAAGCGGCGAATATGGGTACGAAAACCAAACTTGGTACAAAGTCCGAGTAAAGGGAGACGTGCTCGCCCTCGTACGGTTCAAACCCGGAGACGACCCCCAAACCCCGAGAATGGGATATGAAGCTGATCAGAACAAAACTGATTTTAAGATGGAAGACTACGAACGTGTCTCAGATAATGACATAGCGACTGCGGAGAAATACATGAAAAATTTGGACAGGTCCTTAGAAGAACAGAGGGGATCAAAGTCGCGCGAAGGAGAGTTCGAAGAGGAGGCAGAACCGGCCGCGAAAGAAGACCCGTACCACTGGGTCTCAGTTGAAGATGTGCCCGCTATGAAAACGGAGCGCAACACGCGAGTAAAAGTATCCTTTACTCGTAATGGGGGTAACATTCGAGCTTCCAACTTTTTTATGGGCAAAATAACTGATATTCACGAAGAAGATGGCGGGTTTTCTTTCGACGTAGACTACGACGACAAAACTACTAACCCAACTACAGAGGCTAGGGTGCCGATGCAATGGGTGCAGGTACGCAAACCCGAACGCGGTGTGTACACGTTTGATAAGAAGCCCGCGGAGGGTGGCGAGGGTCCCAGCATAAACGGGGCAGTGGCGAAGACTAAAAAGTCAGAAGACACAGTAAATGCGAGCCAAAGTAACATGGGGCATTCTGGCACGGAGAGCCTTTCCGATCAAGAAGAAGTGCAAAACACTCCCCACGCTCCCGAGAAAGGGGGAGTTGCAATTGTACACGAAACAGAGGACCAAAAAGTAGTAAATCTGAGTAATGCACCGACTGTTGTGCCATCGGCGCCGCCTCTACTGCCCTATGCCGAACGGGCAGAGGCGGAGCCAAAGGCGGCGAAAGCCCAGAGGAAGCGGGAGACTAAGCCGTCGGCGCCGCTTCAAGACCTCCGTGAAATACAACTTTATGATCAAGCTTTGAGCAAACCCGACTTGACATTTACACGAACTAATGGTGGTTCCAGCGTTGTCTTACTTTCCACGAAACTGGAAAAGAATAATAATAACGCTGTTCGTGGCGTATTCGCCTCAGTGGATGGGAAACAACGCTTTGAGTACCTGTGGAAAAACAAGAAAGGTTACAGAGGCGGCAAACTCATGGATGGCGAGAAGCCCGTGGAAGGGAAGAGTATCCCAAAAATAAAGTTTCCAGTCGATCTGGGTTTTTACAAGAAAGGTGTGACAGGGAAATTCCTCAAAAACACCCACGGCAAAAAAATTTGGACCGCTCTATATCTCAGAACATATTTTGGAAAATTAGAACAGAAATTAAATAATTAAATTTCGTTTTTTTTCATTTACTGTGTGCTTTGCGGCC
>Ga0209632_10005805_pt1 | contig 10608 bp, 10 predicted proteins | sample COG_10_FD_184754 | JGI IMG/M metagenome (GOLD analysis project Ga0209632, IMG submission 184754) | Pelagic Microbial community sample from North Sea - COGITO 998_met_10 (SPAdes) (version 2) | ecosystem: Environmental > Aquatic > Marine > Neritic zone/Coastal water | place: Helgoland, sampling...
TACTGAAACCTAAAGACCCTAATGAATTAATTGGGAAAGTGAAAGAGTTTACAGATAACTTCCACATTTATACATTCGGCGGCTTGAAGGAAACAAACAAGTGGTTGAAGGAGAACGGTTATGTCTAATGAATTTGACTATACTAAACTAAAGCATGCTACTTCTGTTGATCAGTCAGATCGAGAAGTACCATATAACTTAAGACAAAGTGGGCCAACAAAAGTTGAAATGTTAATTTCAACAAGAGTAAGAAAATCTCCATACTGGCATCTGTCAATGGAAGCTGGATGTTGGAGAGCAACTGTTTACAATCGTATTTATCATCCTCGTGGTTATGTAAAGCCAGAAGATGGTGGAGCCATGGTTGAATACGAAGCAATTAAAAATCACGTTACTATGTGGAATGTTGCTGTTGAAAGACAAATTAGAGTTAAAGGTCCTGATGCAGAAAAGTTTACAGATTACGTAATAACTAGAGATGCAACTAAAATATCACCTATGAGAGCAAGATACGTAATTTTATGTAATGCTTATGGTGGAGTTTTAAATGATCCTATTCTTCTTAGAATTTCAAAAGATGAATTTTGGTTTTCATTATCTGACTCTGATATTGGTATGTATCTTCAAGGTGTTAATGCTGATGGAAGGTTTAATTGTACTATCGAAGAAATTGATGTTTGTCCGGTGCAAATTCAAGGACCTAAATCAAAAGCTTTAATGAAGGATCTTTGTGGGGATCAAGTTGATTTTGACAATATGCCTTTCTATGGTTTGGCTGAAGTTAAAGTTGGTGGTAGAAGTTGTGTTATTTCACAATCTGGTTTTTCAGGTGAAGCTGGTTATGAAATCTATTTAAGAGAAGCAACTAAATATGCTGATGATATGTGGAATGCAGTTCTTGATGCAGGTAAAAAACATAGCCTTATGGTTATAGCTCCCGCTCACCACAGAAGAATTCAAGCTGGAATTCTTTCTTGGGGACAGGATATGGATCATCAACACAATCCTTTTCAGTGTAACCTTGGTTACCAAGTTTCTTTATCTGGTAAAGGTGAGTGGAGTAAAAAAGCTGATTATGTTGGTAAAGCCGCACTAGAAAAAATGGGTACTGAAATCAAGGCTGGAAAAAAACCTTACAAACTTCAATTAGTAGGACTTGAAATAGGTGGAAAACCGATTGAAGAATATGCTCCTGATTTCTGGTTAGTATCTGAGAATGGCGGAGATCCTGTAGGATTTATTACATCACCATGGTATCACCCTGAAAAAGGTCAAAATATAGCAATGGGATATGTGCCATTTGATGGAACATTAAATGCTAATGGATTTCCTAAAGGTAAAGTTGGAACTAAATATAAAGTTCACTTACCAGCTAAATATTCTGACACACCAGGAACACCTGTTGATGCGGTAGTAGTGGACATTCCTTTTACAGAATCTTTTAACGCTAATACAAGAGAAGTCGTTAAAGGTTAAACTAATTACTTGGGGGAGATTAAATTCTCCCCCATTAATAATGACAAAAACATTCCTAATCGTAATTTGCATAATAATAGTAATTGCTTTAATACTCTTTCCACTATTTGTTTCTTACAAGGCTCAGAAAAATAGAAAAAAAAATAAATAATGTTTAGTCAATTTTTAAATATATTTTTTAGGTCTATTAGACTAGATAGAACTTTATATATAGATAAAGCAAATTATCTTGAATCAGGTTTTTACTATTCTTTAATAATAGTTGTGACAACTATTATCATGCAAACAATACCTAATAGTGTCTATTTATCCTGGATGTTCGATAGGGGCTTATGGCAAAATCCTGAAGAATTAAACTTTAGAAATTTATTATTTTTATCCTTACTAATATGGTTTTTAAAATCATTTTTTATTTTTTTAGTTGGTGTAAAAATTTTTCCAAATAAAAATACGGAATGTAATTTTTTAAAAGTCTTAACAACAGTAGGGTTTGCTCACTCTCCATTAATTTTTAATTTTTTAATTTTTAATGAAAATCTTTTGTATGGAATTTTACTTACTTATATATGGTATGTTTCTGCTTTAGTGGTTGGTATTAATGAGATTCTTAATTATAAAAATAAACTTAAATCTTTTCTTATTTCATTCATCGCACCAATAGTAATATCTCTATCATTATTTGTTTTATATCTAAAAATATCTATATAGGAAAAATTGTCTTTGAAGTTTTACAGGAATTGCAAACTTTAAATCCTGTTAAAATTAAATTTTGAGAAACACTTGAGTCTTCTTTTTTACACTCTTCACAGAAATCATCTAATTCGAAAATTTCTTTATTATTATTAATTTGGTCATCGAAGTCTTTAGTCATTATCTGTAAGGCCTGCACCTGCACCACTTTGTTTTAGGCTTTCATTTTCCTCAACAAATGTTTCTTCAGAAAGTTTGTATAGTTCATTCCATTCATTTTCCTCAAATGAATCTTGATTTTCTAAAACTTTTAAGGAAATATTTTTAGCAGACTCAATAATTTCATTATTTTTGTGATTAGAATAAATATTGTTATTAAAGTTTAATAAAAACTCTCTATCATCTATTTTTAGGAATATTCTTTTACCTATTACCTCAGATGCTCTACTGATAAATGGTAAAAAAAGTAATGGATATGAAACTTTTTTAAAAGTTGTTTCATTCAAACTTTCCAAAATTCTAATCTGGTCTAAACAATTTACACCCACAATTATTGGGCAATATTCATTTTTATTAGCTTCATTGTTTTTATTAATGAGGCTTATATTTTCTAATTTTAATTCTTTTTTTTTTTTTAAAAAACTATTTAAATTTTTAATTCCTGGTAAATTAAAAATCTCAAGCAATCTTATATTTTTGGCCACTTCCTCAGCAACACCCCAAGAATAACCGGCAGCTCTAGTTGATCTTTTAGAAACTGTCTCTATTTCACTTAATGATTTCATTTTACTTAATTGTAAACCCAATACTCATCGTAGTTTTTTAATTGTTCAGGTAAAGGTGCTCCTTGAAACATACATATTCTTAACCATTTATCAGATCTTGGATCAAATTTTAATGCTCCAAAAAATGACAACTTTAATCTGAGCATGTCAATTGGGATTATTTCATGACCAATAGTATTATCTTGTATTTCTGAATAAGGAAATTTCTCAACAATAAATGCTCTTCTTACAACATGTCTTAATTCATTATTGCTTGATAAAAACTTAGCAATTGTCCAGCTGTTTTTAGTTAATAATAATAACTCATAAAGTTTTTTAATATCTCTTGCTATTGCTAGAGGTTGTTCTAAATCTGATCCATCTTCATCAAATCTATTTGCTAATCTTGGTTCTTCTTTATTTTTTGAAATGAACCAAAAGTTAAGATTATTTTCTTTTTTAGAAAAATCTATATTTAATATTCTTGAATATTTATTTTCAATAATAGTTCTTAACTCTGCTACCGTTCTTTCAGTTGGTATATTAAAATATTTTGCTTCTTCAGAGCTCATTTTTTGAATTAAGGGGGTAACAATATCGTCAAATGGTTCCATCATCATTGAAACAACATATTCGATGCACTCTTCACAATATTTTTTTTCTAAATGTAAGTACATTTCATTAAATGCAAAATCTTGTTTAAAGTTAAACTCTTTATCAAGATGTATGATAAATTTATTCAAATCAGTTAATAAAGATTTAATTTTTACTGTTTGATATTCACTTTCAGTATTCCAAGACGTAATATTTTTAACTGATTTTTTTAAACAATCTAAAAATAATTCTATCTCACTGTTTGAAATATTTTTTATTTCTCTTATTTTTTTTAATGAAGTTTCTCTTGCAAAAATCCAGTTGTTTAAAAGCGTTGGATGATTAACTATAAAAGGAGCCATGCCTAAGCCTGTTGAATTTCCTATTCCTAAATTCCTACAAATTTCTGGATCTAACTTTACAGCTTTCTTGGGGTTTTTATTTTTTGCAACATGATTAACTTGATCGAAAGTGAATTGTCTCACTAAATAGACAAGCATCATCTCTAATCTGAAAGGTCCATATATTTCTTTTCTATCTTTAATTCTAAATCTATCTGCTAAACCAAATTTACCTGATCCATAAACTGCTGTTGTTCTATATAAATAACCAACTTTATCTAATAATTCTCTATCTGGTTGATCACCTTGGCTTAACCTTTCAACAACATGATTAAAGGCTCTAACTGATTTATTTGCTCTAGAAAGAGTTAGTTCTTTAAATGACAGTCTTCCAAATTCTTGTTTTGGTACTTCATTTTTTAATCTTTTAATATCTTGTTTGGCTGGAACCCCATCAAAAAGAGTGAATGCTGTGTCCCATTTTGTAGCAATTACCCTATCAGATCTTTCATTTTCATCTAATTCGTTAGCAAAACAAATTAATGAGTAAACTCTATTTTTTTTTTTAAATGAATATACTGCCTCACCATACCCATGCTCATTTAAATTAAATAAATCTCTTTTATACTCCCAATCTTTAAACTCTTTTAGAAAGCTTCTTAAAAAAGAAAGTTTAGATTGATGAAAAGAACCAAGCCTTGAAAGTTTCATAACTAAATTTGGGTCTCTTAAAGGAATGTTCATTAATTTATTGCTTTGTAAAAATTATACCAATTATTTCCAAGAATACCGTTAACTTCATCTTCTGAAAATCCAACTTTTTTAAGACCTACTTCTAAATTGCTAAATCCTCTTGCATCTAAAAACCATTCTGGTTGCTTTGGGAATCCAGGTTTATTTTTTGATCCCTCTCCAAAATTTTTACTTATTGTCCAAGTTCCATTGCGCATCCACTCTACAATTGTATCAGGTTGGTTTATGCAAAGGTCAGATCCTATGCCTATTTTTTTAGTTCCCATAATTTCAGCTGTTTTAGCTGTCATTTCACAAAAGCTTTCTAATGAACAATTTGTTCCATCTTTTAAATGATGAGGATACAAAGATAAGCCCAACATTCCGCTATTGTCTGATAAAATTTTTAATAATTTATTTGATTTATTTCTTTTAGCTGGATGCCAAAATGATGGGTTCGCATGTGTTATCGCAATTGGTTTTTCACTTATTTCAATTGCGTCAATAGTACTTTTCTCTCCTGAGTGTGACATGTCAATTACAAGGCCCAGTCTATTCATTTCTTTAATTACTTCTCTTCCAAAATTAGTAACTCCACTATCAATACTTTCATAGCATCCTGTAGCTAGTAATGACTGGTTGTTATAAGTAAGTTGCATAAATCTACACCCTAAATTGTAAACTTTTTCAACTAAACCAATGTCGTCTTCTATAGGTGAGCAGTTTTGAAAACCAAAAAACACTGCAGTTTTATTTTCTGATCTAGCTTTCTCAATATCCTTAAAGGTTTTACCTTGAAAAATTAAGTCAGTGTTTTTCAAAAAGTGATTTTCCCAATCTTTTATTACTGCCTTTAGTTCATCAAAATCTTCGTGGTAAACAATAGTTACATGTATGGCATCAAGTCTTGCTTGCCTATTTATCTTAAAGATTTCTCTAGACCAGTTGCAATATTGTAAATTATCAATTTTAAAATTCATTATGATCCTATTTATTTTGAAGAATATCAATAAGATGAGCAAATTCTATAATTTTATTGAAATTTTAGAGTTAATTTGAAATAACAATTTACGTTAGAATAAATGACACTAAATGACTAAAAATAAATCAAAAAAGGTATCAATTATAATGGGAAGTCAGACTGACTTCAAAACTATGATATTTTGTCAAAAAGTCCTTAAAAAATTAAATATAAAATTTGAATCAAAAATTATATCAGCCCATAGAACACCAGAGAGAATGTATAAATATGCTAAAGATGCTGAAAAGAGAAATGTTGCTGTTATTGTGGCTGGTGCTGGTGGGTCTGCGCATTTACCAGGCATGATTTCTGCCCTTACCTCACTGCCCGTGTTAGGAGTTCCGATTGAAAGTAAAAAACTTAAAGGTCTTGATAGTCTCTTATCAATAGCACAAATGCCAAAAGGTATACCTGTTGGAACTTTAGCTATTGGTGAGGATGGCGCAATTAATGCTGCTTTATTAGCTGCATCCATTATTGGTATTGGTGATACTGAAGTTAAAAAAAAGCTAAATGGATGGCGTATAAGGCAAACTAAATCTGTTAAAAAAAAACCAAAATAGTTTTTAAATATGTCTAAAATAATTCTTGGAATTATCGGTGGAGGTCAGTTAGGTAGTATGCTTGCTATTGCGGCAAATAAGTTAGAGATTAGAACTGTAATTTTTTGTGATGATATTAATGCTCCTGCGCAAAATTTTTCTAATGATTTTGTTCATGGACAATATAACAATCAAAATAAAATTAAAGAGTTTGCAGATAAAGTAGATATCATTACATATGAATTTGAAAATATTCCCTATGAAACACTAAATGAAATTAATAAGTTAAAACCTGTTTTACCAAAACCGTCTGTAAATAGATTAATTCAACATAGACTTGCTGAAAAAGACTTTATTAATAATTTAAATATAAGAACAACTCGATATGTTTCTATTAACAATAGATCTGAAATAGAATCTGCTCGAGATCTACTGCCAGGTATACTTAAAACTACTACTCTTGGCTATGATGGGAAAGGACAAATTCCTATAAATTCTATAGAAGACTTATCTGAAATCAACATTGACTTTTCTAATAATTATATTTTAGAAAAAAAAGTAAAGCTTAAAAAAGAAATTTCTATAATCATCACTAGGTTTAACAATAAAAAATGTGAAATATATGAACCAATAGAAAATCTACATGAAGAGCAAATATTAAAAAGTTCAACAATTCCAGCGGACATAAGTGATAAAGTTCTGAAAGAGTCTATGGAGTGGGCAAGCACGCTGGCTGAAGAATTAAAATATATTGGCACATTATGTGTTGAGTTTTTTATAGATAGAAATGATAACCTTTATGTAAATGAAATAGCCCCAAGAGTTCATAATTCAGGACATCTTACAATAAATTCTCATAACATAAGTCAGTTTGAGAACCATGTACGAGCTGTGTGCAACTTAAAACAAATATCACTTCAAAAGATTTCTAATGCGAAGATGATAAATTTAATTGGTACTCAAATTGATAATTATAGAAAAAAAAAATTAGAACCTAATGAATTTTTTTATGACTATCTAAAAAAAGACATTAAACATAAAAGAAAAATGGGTCATGTAACAATACTAAAAAAATAATACCAGATGATAAATAAAAAATTGAAGAACTTATTATTAATATTTTTTTTAATCTTTTTAATAATATCATCATTATTCATCATTATAAAAAAAACAGGATCCTTAAGGCTTGTGGCTCAAGAACTAAAGATCATGTCATGCCAGCCTTACTTGGGTAAAAAAACATACAAAGAGCAAATTAAAAATATTTCTTTAGGATTTCTAAACTACTTCAAAAAAGGATGTAGTTACAATATTTTAAAAATTAAAATTAAACCTGAAGACTTCAAAACAATTAAAAAAATTAGAAAAAAGGCTATTTCAGAAAATGTTTTGATAAATTCAAAATATGTACCAGCAAAAGTTATTTGGGATAATAAAACCTATTCTGCAAAATTAAAGTTAAAAGGAGATCTCAAGGAGCACTGGAGTGACCCAAAACAATGGAGTTTTAAAATAACTTTAAAAAATGGAAGTTCAATAATGGGTTTAAAAGAATTTTCTATAACTAAATTTGAAGAAAGACAATTTCCTGGAAATCAAATAATTGCAAAAAATTTAGGCAATAATGGAATCCTAACTCCAAATTTTTTTTCAGTGAGGGTCAATGTTAACAACATAAATTGGGGCCCCATGTTAATTGAAGAGCAATTTTCAAATGCATTTGTTGAACTAAAAGGATTTAAAGATTCGCCCATTGCAAGATTTTCAGATAGTTCAAAAAATTCTATTGAAAGATATCTTTCTGGTTATCTTAAGAAAAATAACTTAGATATAAAATCATCTTCTTATTTATCAAATTCAAGAAAATTTAAAACTAATATTTATAATGAGGAAAATTACAAAAAAGAGTCTTCCACTATAGATTTAATTTCAATATTAAAGTCATTAGATGAGATTACTAAGTCACAAAATTATTCTATTAAAGATATAGAAAAATATCTTAATATTGAAAAATTTGCAAAAGTTCTTGCTGTAAATTTAATTTATGGAGATTTTCATTCTATCAAGCAGGAAAATATGAAATTTTATATCAATCCATACAATTTAAAGGTCGAACCTATACCCACAGATCACATATTAAATCATCAATTATTTAAAAATCAGATCGAATTAAATAATAAAATAACAGCTCATAGCAGTTCTTTCTATCTTTCTTTATTTAAACTTAAATCATTTGAAGAAATTTTTTTTATTGAACTTGAAAATGTAGCTCAAAATATTGAAAAAAATAAAGATTTAGAAAAAATTTGTGAAGAATATATTAAGGCTTGTTTAGAAAACACCGAGACCAGTATTGCTTATAATAATTTTAATTTACTCAAATCAATAAATTTTTCTGTTTTGCAAAATAAGAATATTACTTTAATAAAAAATGATGATGAAATAGAAAGTCTGAAAAAAATATATAAAGATCTATACTTTATAAAAAATGACCTTTATGCACGATTTTATTCTGATGGTGATCTTCACATATACAACTTATCTCCATTCAAAATTGAGATCAAAGACATAAAATTAAAAAAATCTCTATATTTAGACTCAGATATCCAAAAATGTAAAAAAACAAAAATTAGTATTAATAAGATTTTAGATCCCTACAATGGTTTTGATTTAAATCAAAAAATAAAGTTAGACCAAAAAATTTGTTTATATCAAAATATAGAAATAAGTTATTTTAGAGAAGATGGTTTTAAAAATACAATAAAAGTTTATGCTGAAAATTACGTTTTTAAACCTGATAATCTTATAAAAGAAAATGAGGTAAATGCTTTGCCTGATTTTATAAGAAGTATTAAAAACAAATATATTATTCCAAATGGCAATTGGCTTATAGAAAAACCTTTAATTTTTAAAAGAGGTAGTAGTTTGGAAATAAAAGCTGGAGCTAATATTTCTTTTAAGAAAGATTCTTATATATTCTTAGAAGATGGAAATTTAATCATTTTCGGTGAAAAAGAAAATAATGTTAATTTAATTCCTGCAGACAAAAGTTGGGGTGGTATTTATGTGTTAAACTCTAAAAAAAAATCTATAATCAATTATGTAAATATTGATGGCGTTAATGAATTTGAGCATAATGCAATAGATTTATCAGGGGGTATTAATTTTTACAACTCTCCAATAAATATCTCAAATACTCTATTTTCTAATTCATTTTCTGAAGATGCTATAAATATCATTAAATCACGATTTAAAATTGAAGATACTAAATTTGATAAAATTAAATCAGATGCAATTGATAGTGATTTTTCAAATGGAAAAATAAGTAATTCTAAATTCTACACAATTGGTGGAGATGCAGTTGATTTGTCTGGTTCTAAAATTGAATTAACAAAAAGTATATTTAAGAACATATCAGATAAATCTATTTCTGTTGGAGAAAAAAGTGAAATTATAATTAAAAATGTTGAAATTTCTGAATCAGGCTTTGGTATTGTCAGTAAAGATGGAAGCCTAGTCAAAGGTAAGAATATTTCAATTTTAAATTCAAATAAAGCTGATATATCTGCTTTTCAAAAAAAATCTTTTTATTCTGGAGCAAAAATAAATTTAGTAAAAGTTAAAAGTGAAAATAAAATAATAATTCAAGATGGAAGTGAAGCCATAATAAATAATGTAATCATAAAAACTAAAAAATTTAATTCTAGTATTTTTTATGATTAATCTTAGTAATAAACTTAAGAATATTTTATAGAATATACTTTTTAATAATTTTTTGATACTTATGAAATCTATTGAAGGAAATTTTGATACTCCAGAGGTTCATGAGCTGCTAATTAAACACTTTATTGAATTAAAGTCTGTGTCACCAGAAGGAAGTGCACATGTTCTTGACATAATGGGATTGAAGAATCCTACTATAAAATTTTGGAGCCTTTGGGAAGATAATCAATTATTAGGTATTGGCGCTTTAAAATTTTTAAATAATGAACATGGTGAATTCAAATCTATTCGAATAAATGATAAATTTAGAAACCAAGGGTATGGATTTAAGATTATTAAGCATTTAATTAAGAAGGCCAAAAAATTAAATATCAAAAAATTAAGTCTTGAAACAGGTTCTGGTAAATTTTTCATTCCTGCTAGAAAATTATTTTTTAAGAGTGGCTTTACAGTATGCAAACCATTCTCTCATTATAAAGCAGATGCAAATTCCGCCTATATGAGTATGTTAATTGGCAACTAATAGTTATTTATTTCAATAATTGCTTAAATTTTGTTGACAAAACCTGAATTAACCTAAAGAAAGTCGAAATTACTTAATTATAAGTAATAACAAAGTAACATAACAAAAAGTAAGAAGATAAATATGAGTCTACAAGGAAAAGTAAAATGGTTCAATCCAACTAAAGGTTTTGGTTTTATTGAAAGAGAAGATAAAGAAAAAG
>Ga0209632_10005807_pt1 | contig 10607 bp, 15 predicted proteins | sample COG_10_FD_184754 | JGI IMG/M metagenome (GOLD analysis project Ga0209632, IMG submission 184754) | Pelagic Microbial community sample from North Sea - COGITO 998_met_10 (SPAdes) (version 2) | ecosystem: Environmental > Aquatic > Marine > Neritic zone/Coastal water | place: Helgoland, sampling...
CCTGCAGATTCCTGTCACCGTAATGCGCTACTTTCTCGTCGAAAAGGTCGGGCTCGGCCCTGCGGAGCTTGCCGAGGCTGCCGCCCTGATCACCTTTCCGTGGGCCGTCAAGCCCCTGACGGCCTTCCTGTCCGAGAACATTGTCAGCCGCTGCATTCGCAGAAACATACAGATCGCTGCTGCCTACGGCTTGGCCGGGCTGTGCTGGTTTGCCTTTCTTCTCTTCGACCACGACCGCGGGAGCCTTTTTCTTGTTCTTCTTTACGCCTTTCTTGCCAGTTTTTTTACTTCCTACGCCGATGTCTGCCTTGACGCCTGCATGGTCAGAAGAATTCACCTTGACAGTTCCGTTCACGGGGGCGGAAGGCTTCAGAGTTTTGTTCTTGCTTCTCGCGCGCTTGGCAGCCTTGTTGGCAGCTTTGTGTCCGGCGGGCTTGCGCTTTTTGTTCAACCGTTTCTTCTGATTGCCATCCTTCACTGCACCGGAGTTGTCGCTGGCTGTTATTTGCGGTCCTTGCCGGTCGGTCGTGGGAACAGTGAAACTCATAAAAGCACTTGTGCAGTGTGTTCGGATACCTGTTCTGCGCTGCTCTGGACGGAACGGCTTATTTTCGTAGCTGTGCTCTTTGCCATTGCAACGCCAGTGTCGGACTTTGCCATCATGCAGTATTTTTTCCAGACCAAGAAGAAGGTTGCGCCGATGACTTTCTCACTCAGCGATGCTTTGGCCAGCGTGATGACGATTGCGGCCTCCCTCTTCTTCAACGCCTTCCTTCGAGACAAGGCGTGGCAAAGCATCGTCATGCTGTCGCAGTGCATCCTATTTGCACTCCTTGCAATGAACATGCTCCTTCTCGTCGGCCTCGTCGACATTGACGCTGGCCTCTACCTCGTAGGACGCAGCGTCGTCGGCGGCTTCTTCGGGCACATCGGCTTCATGCCCCTTGTCGTTCGCGCGGCAGACTTGGTCCCCGACGGCCTCGAGGGAACCTTCTACAGCCTCTACATGTCGACGGTCAACTTGGGCTCTGTCGTTGGCGAAGAACTCTCGGGCCTGCTTACAAAGACGCTCGGAAGCACCTCGAACACTGCACTGCTGTGTTTTTACTTGATTGCCATCGTCCATAACATATTTTCCTTCCTGACCTTCCACCTTGCCTACGGCTAGGAAGAGTCAGAGGGCATATATAGGCCCTCGACGGATAGGGTGCTCGAAGAAGATGGTCGCAGAGTGTTGCCTTTGCATGGAGAGCAAGATACTCTTCTACGCCTGCTACCAGTGCAAGAACGACTGGTGCCACACGTGCCACCGGAAAATGGACACGCGGGCAATGCGAAAGGCAAGCCTCATGTCATGCCCATTTTGCCGTACTAGTTTCTTTCGCTACCTAAGATTCTGTCGGCCCATTCGAAAGATTAAATTCCTAAGGTCGCACTAGGGCATCCACACCGGCTGTTCGTGTTTGTAGAGTGCCTGCTGTTGACGAAGCATGCTGTGCTCTTGCAGATCAACCCTTAGAACATGGTTGTTCAGGTGCATCGTTGTTCGCGCTTCCCACGCAATTGCCGACGACATGAATACGATGACAATAATGATGCACCAGAAAACGATGCGCTCGATAAAAAAGCAGGGGCAAGACGGTGGCTCCTCGTCAAGGCATTCGTCGACGTGGAGAACTTTCATAGTTAGATAAAGAATACGTGTATATTTGTCCTTGCTGCCTTCAAGTACATATAGCAAATTATTAAAAATGGTCAATCTTCACTCCTTTCTTCTTGCACTCTTTCTCACTGCTGTTACTTCAACGGACTTGTCTCGCGACACGGCAGAGCGGTTGAATATTGCAGCCTTCTCGGAAAACTCCAAGGAGGGCCATGTGATGCCGCCGGCCTCCTTCTTCCTGCAACAGCTCAAGAACATGTGCCACGAGTTTGAGCACGAGACGCTCGCCTACTACCTGTGCTCTCACCTGACCGAAGGGCAAAAGTACGTCGTGCCGATCCTAGACTACCACGAGGACGAGGAGAAGAACGAGCACGTCTTCATGGTCGAGCTGATGCCTCGGAAGGTCTACTACCATGCCGACAGCCCGGTGGCAATCACCAGCACCAGCGGCACAGACCGAGACATGCAGGTCCTGATCCCCAAGCAGCATGTTCCTGCAGAACGCCTCAAGTCTCTGGCGGAACAGTTGACTCGGTCAGCAAGGTAGCGGAGAGCAAATTATCAAACGCACGCGATCGACTAAGGCGCCGAGGAACAAAATCGTCGCTAACCGGTAAAGTGTCGTCGACTGCGGTGTTCGTCCAGTGCGAAGGAATTTCGATTGCCTCACTTTCCAGCCACTCTTCTTCGTGCACCTTGAGGTATTGCAGGAGTTTGTCGTTCGGTTCGTAGGCAAAGTGTGCGGCCATGCAGGCGGTCACCTTTCGAAGTCCTTCGTTGCCGCGGACTATGGCGTAGATCCACACCTTCTCTACCTCCTCAAGAACGACGTGCCTCCAATCGTCTGGTTCTCGGCCAGCCTTGTAGACCCACTTCCTGCTGACGACGATCGAGTCCATGTTGAAGCGGTGGAGCGTCTCGAGACCGCCCATCCAGCCGGAACCCAACTGTCTGGTTAACATGACTTGCAGTGTGTACGTGTACTAAGAAGCCTATGGATTTATACTACTTTTAGACGTTTTACTAGCCAACACTGCTCTTCCTTTGCCTTCTTCAGCGCCGAGGTGTCAAAGACCATCTTGCCGTAGAAGAGGTAGATGTCAAGGTGTTTGTCAAAGTGTTCCCTCTCCCCCGCCGTCAGTTCCTTCAACCCTTTAAAGTAACCGCAATGCCGGTCTACTTCACAGAATTCGTGCATAAAGTACTCGTCTTCGTCCGACTGCAGGGCAAACCACTCCGTCTCTTCAAAGGCAAGGCGGCCGCTGGCAACAAGGTCCATGCGCTGCCCGAGGTCTTGTTTCAGTGGCTCGAGCTCGGAAATTTTTATCTGGTAGCACGAACTCTTTGCCGTGTAGTTGAACCGAGACGAGTTTCGAATGACTGTTCCGCGCTTCAGGAGCCTCTGTGGTTGAATCATATCGTGTTTTGCCTTAACGCCACATATCCATGCCTTTGTGCTCTGCGAATGGTCAAAGCCATAACTGTCTCGGAAACGCTTTCCATGAATGCGAACAAAGACGTAATAGTCCGCCTTTTGCCTTGGGTTGATGGCCGACACGCTGCAGTCGTAGAAGCTTGGGCAGTCCGACACGCTGTGCCCCTTGCTCTTGACCTCGAGCGTCGTGCCGTCCTCTAGGAGAACGTCAAAGTTGTACTTGTCCTTCATCTCCCTGTCGTTGTCGTCGCAGGCTTGGACGTGCTCAAGGTAGTCCTCGACGATGATCTCTCCGAGGCAGCCAGTGATCAGGCCCCTGCCCCTCGTAATGCTCTGCGGATCCGTCGAGCGGTCGGGGTGCTGCTTTGACCGTGCTACGGCACGATCGTACTGCTCTCTGGTGTAGTGCACTAACAGTGCCGAGTGGCCTCCTGCTTCGTGCTGTCGTTTCATTTGACGTATAAGGGACGGGTCGGAAATTAGTAAAAAAGACTTGACAAGTGGAAAAAATGAAAACGAAAGTGGGGTCGGTTTTGCCGAAACGGAGGAGAGTGGTAAAGAAGAAGCACGAGTGTGCCGTCTGCTACGGAAAGAGGGTGCACATGGCAAAGCTGCCCTGTGGGCACCGGTTCTGCAAACCCTGCACCAGCAGGTGGACAAAGCAGGAATCGTCGTGCCCGCTCTGCAGGGCTGTCGTTCGCTCATACCAGTATAGGGGGAAAACGATACATGTTGAAAAGAAATCGCAGGCACAGGAAATGATGGTCTTCGAGACCGTCGTTGCCGCAACGACAGAATTTCTGTCGTCGTCGGCCTTCCAGAGTCAAGTTCGAGACGATGTTGCCGATAGGAAACCCGGCGCCGAACTGCTTGCCACCTGCATTCACCGGTCGTTGTACATATTGGCAGAGGAGGAGAACAGGGAGAATTTTAATGTCGTCGAGCTGCAAGAAGCAATCGTGGCCATAGAGAGTATAATGGAACTAACGCTTTAGTCTTTGCTTATGTTTATAAAACTATTCTCCGACCACTTTGTCAGGAGTTCTATCATCTGTCGCTGCTGTTCTGCAAGGACATTCAGGGTCGTTTCGTAGTGCAACTGTCGCATATGGTTTCCTACAAGCACCTCCTTCAACACCTTGCCCTGTTTGTCGACCAATCGCCCAAGGACCTTTACAAGTTCGTCCATGCTCTTGCACTGAGCTTCGCTGATGCGCAGCTGGTGCTGCTTCACACTGGCCAGAATAGAATGAATCTCTTCCAACAGCACATGCACATGCTCATCTACGCAGCTCGGATTCGTGAACATGTCGATTTAAATAATTTCGCTTAAACAGTTTGGAGGCCTGACGGTGCGCCAACTCAAAGGACACGTAATTGTTCTGGTTCGTAAGGAAGAAGAGGTCCAAGAGAACGGAGGCCTTTCTGCCCTTCTCACTAAGGCGCTCGTCGTGGCTGGCCGCCCAGAACAAGTACATTCCGTCCGGTGGGTCGTAGGCGTAGTACTCGAGTATTCCAAGACGAGTCGACGCGTCCTGCTCCATGAAGAAGGCATGGACGTGCTCGGCAAATTGATTTTCCATAAAAAGACTCTTTTAGCAACGCAGGTTGTCAAAGTAGTTGCCCTTCGTAGAGACGCCTGCACCGCTGGAGGAGCGCAAATTCTGCTTAAAGTACTGCATCAACATTCCCTCCTGCGTTCGAAGACGTTTGTAGTTTGCCGACAGGGAGTAGTACCGACCGGACAGAAACCTTGTCATCTGAATCCTCAGAGAGACCAGCCGAGCAAAGTAGGTGCTGTGCCTCGACTTGATGATGTCGTCGACGTCGATCTTCGTCTTGCACATGTTCTCTAGGAGGGAGACGGCCTCTCCGACATGCGAGAAGCATATTGGCGTCAGGAAAATGTATCCGCGCACTTCTACGGACTGCAGAAAGTACTGCCGGTCCTTCAGGTACTCCCCTAGCTCCCTCTCCCTCTCCTCCGTGTTCCCGCCAGAAACGGCGTTGATCTGTGCTATCGTGCCGAGCGAGGGAGTGTTGGCAAGAGGCAACGAGTCCTTTCCCTTGTCGTTGCCTATCTCCTTCCAGAATTTGGAGACGTCCTCGTTCGAGAATCCCGCCACTTTTATGACAAAGGAGTACCATGGGCTTCGAAGGGCCTGCATCTGGGCCTCGTCGTTGCGGGCCTGAAAGGCCACGGCATCTTTTAAATTCGGGTCGTTCTTGTTCAGGGAAAGCTTCTTGGCACGCTGCAGCATCTTCTCCTGTATTCGTTTCACGGCAACATTGGAAGCTTTCTCGTCGACCTCCTTTACCTCGACGACCGGACGGACAGAGTCGTGGTTGAGCTGAAAAAACATTTCTGACATCGTTAGGGCCTGAATCTCTCTCTGGAAACATTTAGTGATTTTATATATACACGCCTGCAGGAGAAAACACGAACAAAGCACAAGTGCGCGGAATGAACAGTTGGCAGCTGCTCAAGGCAGCCGAGACTCGCGCGAGGGCTGAAGAAGAAAGGCTCTGCACTCTCTACAACTGTTATCCGTGGGAAATAAATTACGAGCGCAAAAAGGCAAAGAATCGCCGAAAGGAAGTGTTGCCATTCATCTACCGACACATAGACAATGGCGTCGAGGTGGACGACGACGAGCTGAGGGACCTCCTCCTGCGCCACGGGGAGATCGAAGAGACCACCGCGGGAGAGCTGGAGATCGACTTGGAGGAGCTGTCCCCCGAGCTTCTCGAAGAGCTCCTGCAGCTCTACATCAGGGAGAACAACAAGAAAAAGTCTAAAACAGCAGAGGGCCAGCGTATGTAAGGTTGTGCTTCCGGCAGAGGACCGGGTTTGCCTCGACAACACCCATCGTCGAGAAGGCTTCTTCACGGAAGAGGGTGCGAAAATGCACCCACAGCTCCAGCGCCATCTCACGCGTTGCATGGTAGTTGCCACCCTCGCAGAGGTCGTCGAAGATGGTCTTGATCTCCGACGTGTAGTGCTCGTAGAGCTTCCCAGAGTGAAAGTAGAAACGGTCCATCGTCATCTGCCGAAGGAAGGGCTCCATGATGCTCTCGTAGGCCTTGCCGAGCGTTTTCTCCGGGATCTGGCAGTACGACAGCACCGTCGACGGCAGGAAGAGTCGTTTGTGTTTATAATCGTAAAGTATGTAAATGGCCAAGTACTCCTTCGTGCCGATGTGATTTAGTATGACGTACTGATTGTCGCTGCAGGGAATGCATCGGCCGGTCTTCGCCGTCGTCGGATAAGACTGAATCAATTTCTCCACGGTCATCTTCTCATGCTCCCGCTAGGTCGAGCCGTTTATAGTTCCCTCTGTTCTTTTGAAATAACAGATACAACCACAGCATGATGGTCAAGAAGGTGAACAGCAAGAGGGCAATAAATGCACCCGGAACGACACGCTGGAAGGCCGTCAGAAAAAGCAACCATGCGCTTCCAACGATCCACCATCTTTCGCTGCCGGTCTCAAAGTAGTAAAGGATGAACAGAGTGTTGATCGGCACGATGGCCAACATTCCCCACGGGAACAGCAGGTAGCCGTTGCTCTGGCACCACGACTCGACCACAGAAGCACACTCCCAGCCTAGGGCGGCCATCGGGGACAGAACAATTACCTTGGCAACCAAGGGGAGAAAGTCCAGTATCGTGCCCCACGACAGACGGAGACGGGCTCTCCTTTCGGCACCGATGGCGTCATAGAGAACATGTGCGTAGGCAACGGCAACGATTGCCCCGCCAATGTCAAAGATAAGAATGTCGGTAAGGGACTCCCTCTCTGTCTCACTATCCAGTGTTTCAAGAAACAGTAGCGAGTAGTTTCCGAAGAAGGAGTAAATGCCATATTCGACGATTTCCCACAGGACCGCAACGCCAATGCTGAGAAAGGCGTTGGTGGTCAGGCAGTAGAGCAGAAAGGGGTCGATGATGTGACCGATGTAGAAGACGGAGAAGGGGTGTGCTGTAGAGGCCATGCTTGTTCTGGTGTCAGCGCAACCGAAACGTATATAGACAAGTCTTTCGATCGAGAGCATGAGCCTTCTTCTTCCCTTCGAGGTGCAGACGACAGAGGGCTGGAAGCAGGCCGGTGAGCTGAGGGAGGGCGACACGGTCCTGTGCTTTGACGAACACGGACTACGGCATAAAGTTATCCGCCAGTGTATAAGTTACTATTCTAATTTTAGATTTACAGACTACAGCAACGGTTCCTTCCACATTGCAATCGCAGAGGGCTCTTCGGTCAGCCCCTTCTTCTCTCAATCGATGTCCTGCCCAGACAATTCCGTACTGGCGCAAAAATGCAGCGAAGAACAGACCGATTCCTACGATCCAGACCCAGACCTTGTCTACGCCTGCAACGACAGCAACGAACTCGATGGCCTGCAGCTTGAGGCAGTCGCAAGAGGAGTCCATGCCATCGTCGAACACTGCATGCCACAGGCAAAGCTTCGCCTGAAAGAAATGCCCTTTGTAGCCATTGGTCCAGCAGACGCATCGAGCGCAAAGGCCATTGCCATCTCTTGCGATGCCTTTAAGGCAACGCACCTTGTCGTTCGACTGGCGGCTCTGGAAGACTGCTACAAGACCTTCCTCGTCATCGTTTGAGCGGAGCGCTCGAGACCATCTTGACAATGGGGATTTGGCTCGAGTCGGCAAGGCAGTCGTCCAAGGAGCTGAAATTAAAGGTAATGTCGGCGACCTTGTGCGTCCTGCCAGTCAGAGAGACAATCTCAATATTGTTTGCTTCGGACCAGTTGCCGGCGCGCATGACACTTCGAAACCGGACCAATTTGTCCAAGGTCTCTTGCCTTCCGCGAAACCCGTGCCGCTTGGCGTACTCGGACTTGTTCTTCAAAAAGTCTGCCTCGTTGTCTTTTGGCAGAAAGAAGACGGCGTCGGCAAAGAGGCCATTGCTCGTGGAGCGGACAAAGGCCTCGAAGGAGTCGTTGGTCACGGACATTTTTTCTACCGCTGCAACCGGAGCCTCAAGGATCGTTGCCGTTGCCGACGGTTTCTCTTCCACCCGCAACGATCGTGGAGCCGGCGGCGCGCTGGACTGTTGAAAGGTGTCGGACTGTCGACCGATGGAGATGACAGGTGGTGCTTTGACGCCTATCTTTAAGCGCCGGCTTGGTCGCTTTGTGGCCTTGTGAAGGTCGAGAAACTGCCGTATCGACGGTGATTCCTGAGCGAACGGTTCACCATCGATGGAATTTTGTTCCTCACAGAAGGATCGAAAACACTCTCTAAAGTCTGCAAAGGCTTGCCTCGTCGCTTCGTTGTCGTAGAATTTACAACCTTCTGCATTTGCCTGCTCGATTGTCATGGCATCGTCTCGCCCACAGGAGTGCAGGCGGTCGTACTGTTTTATGCTGTCGTTCATGGTCGGTGCTTGCCCTGACATGCTCCGTCTATATATATGGAGAATGAAAAAGCCACCCCCTGAAATTAAATAAAGAATAGTATATATGTCTCTGTCTACTACAGGTACAATTTACCTACATTTCCACCTCCCTATAATGTCCACACTAGCTCCTGTTACCGAAATGCCACAAGAAGCTTCGGTCCAACAAATGAGCAGCATTGATAACACTGCCGCTCAAGCGATCGAAGGAAGCCCCGTCAACATGTCTGACAAGAATGTTCAGGGGAAAACCTACAGCCGAAGGGTTGTTTTGCACACCACCGCCACTGCCGCCGAGCTCGCCTCGGGTGGCAAACAATTGGAGATCCCAGACGCCGAGAAGATCTTCTCTCCTGATTTTTCCGACAAAGAGGTCAAAGAATTGCTCGGAGACGTCGACACCAGCAAGGGCATCATCACCAAGGTCGAAGTCTTGTCGATCTACAACAATGCCCCCGCGCCAGTCGTCATGGGCATGAAGCTTTTCCAACGCCCCGGAAGCAACCGAAATGCCTCCTGCGACGACCTGAAGATCACCAACGAGTCCGGATGGCTCTACAACTGCAGCAAGAACGAGCTTGGCGAACAGGCCACGCACTCGAAGAACAACTACACCAACCTGATTGCCATGCAACCGTTCGAGAGAAACCGTGTCCCAGAGGGCATGACGGTCTACAAACCGAACAATGTCGTCAACAACCGCTACATCAGCGAGTACGGCTCCTACGACTGGAAGAAGCTCTGGTCCAACATTGTGCAGTTCCCCGGCGAAAACTTTTACTACGTAGACAAAAACCACGTAATCCTTAAAGTGATCGAAAACAACTGGGAGCTACTTGGGCTTGATTTAAGGGCAGAAATCCCGCGCGAAGGTAAGTACGTTAAGGTTGCCACGCAAGTTGCCGACCGAGTCATCAAGGAGTTGTATGACAATATCATCAGCAAGATCCCCTTTACCAGTTTCAAGAACCTTAAGGCCGTCTTCTCGTCCGACGCTATCAACGTCGACACGGAGAGCAAGAAGGAATACCAGCTTATGACCGAGCTGCGCGTTTCGTTCGTCTACCCTGCCATTGGCGCCTCGGAAGAGTCGACCCAGTGAGTGCAAGAGAGAGAGTAATACAAGTAGAGTATAAGAGACCATAATATGACTAATACTACTAGAGGACATGACCTTCTTCTACTCCTTCCCCTCGGAGCTCGTCCGCCTTGCCCTGCAGGACAACTCCGTCTGCCTCGAGTACCCGCGCGATCGTCTCTTCAGCTCCGTGCTTATATTCTACTTTGCCTCGAGCTGCCTCTTTGTCCTTGCCAGTTTTGCCTTTCGCGGTCAGGGCGTTCAACTGCTCGTCATCCACCTCGACATTGTTGTCTTCGTCGTCCTGCAACTTCTTCTGCTGCAGAAGGGCCTTCAGTGGGCGCAGTGCTTTCTGGGCATGGCCGAGAGCACCTTTGCCATGACGGACACCGTTCGCCGGGACAGCATCCGCAGAAGGTCGCAAGAATCGTTTGCAAGGCATGACAGCAGCAGCAGGTACGAAAATTCTGCCCTACGAAGGGACGGCGGCAGCGGAAGCAGCGGAAGCAGCGGAAGCAGCGCTGGGGTTCGGAAACGGACCGACGATTCGGAGCCGCACAGCATTGACATCGACATGAGCAAGCTGAACTCGGCGATCCAGAAAGGAACACTGTTTGGGTGAGCCCGCCGGCCGTCTTCCAAGAATCCTATATTAGTCTGCCCACACGCTCTGGAAAAGCGAAGAAGACTAGACCATTGCAACAATGAGCCGAGGCAGCAACGACAACATCCACACGCGCTTCAAGAAGTTCCTCGTCCACAACCTCTGCCATGCCATCCTGCCGGAGCAGACGGAGGACCCGGTGCCGCTCTGGAAGGCCTACAAGGACTACTCGGAGCTCAAGTGGAACGAGGAGAGCACCCTCTTGGTCGAGCCGGAAAAGGCCTGCGACCAGAACCGCTTGGCAAGCCTGTTCGTAAACTTTATGCAACAGTGCGAACAGGAAGATGTGCCGTGGTTCATGGTCAGCCGACAGGCCGGCCTGTCGGACTCGAATCTAC
>Ga0209632_10005808_pt1 | contig 10604 bp, 11 predicted proteins | sample COG_10_FD_184754 | JGI IMG/M metagenome (GOLD analysis project Ga0209632, IMG submission 184754) | Pelagic Microbial community sample from North Sea - COGITO 998_met_10 (SPAdes) (version 2) | ecosystem: Environmental > Aquatic > Marine > Neritic zone/Coastal water | place: Helgoland, sampling...
CAATAATTTTAACAGGGCTATCATACAAAGAAGAAAATAAGTATCTTACAAGTGGTTTAACTCTTATAAAAAAGATAATTAAATCATCAATCGATAATCAAGGTTTTCCAAAATCTAGAAATATAAAACAATTAATCTTCTACTTGAAATATTTTATTTTGATTAGAGAGTGGTTTAAAGAGTCTCAAAATATAATTCCCGAATATATTGATGAAACAATATATTATCTTGGTCAAAGTTATGCTTTTATTTGGCAAAACATTAATCAAGATATTCTATTTAATGGTAATAATATATCAGATAATACTGATTTTGATCAATATTTAAAAAGACTCGGATATGTTTTTAAAAATGAAAATAAAGAGATCGCAGGTTATGCCATTCTTAAAAATAAAAAAATTATATTAACAATGGATATAGGCGAAAGCCCAAAAAATAATTTTTCAAAATTTTATCAATCTGGTGCTCTTTCATTTGAGGTTTTTTCAAATGGAAAAAAACTAATAACGAACTCTGGTTATTTCTCTAATAATCAAAACAAATTGAATAAACTCTCAAAAAGCACAGCTTTACAAAGTACTTTGTCAATTGAAGATCATTCTTCTTGTAATTATAGAAAATCAGATAAATCAAATCTAATTGTTGATAAAGGCACTTATATAACTAAAAAAAATATAGTATTTGAGGATAATTATTGGAAGATATCAGGTTCACATGATGGATATCTGAAAAAGTTTAAATTAATTCATGAGAGAGAAATTGAATTTTACCCAGAGCAAATGAAATTTACTGGTTTTGACAGATTATTAAGAAAAGATAAGTTGGAAGATATCAAATTTGATATCAGATTTCACCTGGAGCCAAATTCAAAAGTAATGAAAACACAGGATAATAAGTCAATCCTAATAGAGTTAGAAGATGAAGGTTGGAAATTTAGTTGTGAAAATTTTGATATAAATATTGATAAAGGATTATATTTAGGTATTAAAAATTCATACAAGGAAAATCAAAACATATGTGTATCTGGAATGTTTAAAGACAAGAGTAAAAGCATAAAATGGGAAATTACTAAACTATAATGAAGAAAATAAAAACAGCTCTTATTTCAGTTTCTGATAAAAAAAATTTAAAATCTCTTCTTGATTGCTTAAAAAAAAATAAAATAAAAATTATTAGTTCAGGTGGTACTTATAAAGAAATTAGAAAATTAAAATTTAAATGCTTAGAAGTCTCTAAATTTACAAATTCGCCAGAAATTTTAGATGGTAGAGTAAAAACTCTTCACCCAAAAATACATGCAGGAATTTTAAATAAAAGAAAAAATAAAACCCACTTAAGAGATCTTAAAAATAATAATTTTGAAAATATAGATTTAGTTATTGTAAACTTTTACCCATTTGAAGAAACATTAAAAAATACTAAGAGTCATGAAAAAATAATTGAAAATATTGATGTAGGAGGACCAACAATGGTCAGATCAGCAGCTAAAAATTATAAAGATGTAATAGTTATAACCTCTTCGGATCAATATAAAGAATTAATTGAGGAGTTAAAAATGAATAAAGGTTCTACGTCCTTAGAATATAGAGAAAAATTATCTAGAATTGCATTTACTGAAACTGCTTATTATGACTCGGTTATTTCTGATTATTTAAATAAAAAAAATAATGTACTTTTTCCAAAAAAGAAAGTGTTTCATTCGAATCTTATTGAAATTCCACGTTATGGAGAAAATCCTCACCAACAAAGTGCAATTTATTCAAAAAATAATTCAATAAAAATAAATCAAATTCATGGTAAAGAACTAAGCTATAATAATTACAATGATATATTTTCAGCTTTAACTATTTCAAGATCGTTGCCTAAAAATAAAGGAACCGTCATAGTAAAACATGCAAATCCATGTGGGGTTTCAGTTAAAAGTGATCATTTAATTAGCTATAAATCAGCACTTGCATGTGATCCAATTAGTGCTTTCGGAGGAGTAGTATCATGTAATTTTAAAATTACAAAAAATCTTGCGATAGAGTTAAATAAATTATTTCTTGAGGTTGTTATTGCAAATGGCTTTGAAAAAGATGCTCTAAGATTATTAAAAAGAAAAAAAAATTTAAGGTTAATTGATTCAACAAATTATTCTTTTAAAGAAATATTAAGGTCTATATCTTCTAACGAAGAATTATTACTGCAAACAGAGGATTTTAAAATGTTTAGCAATAAAAATTTTAAAGTTGTTTCCAAAAAAAAACCAAGTTCTAAGCAAATGAAAAATCTAATTTTTGCATTTAATATTTGCCGATACGTAAAATCTAATGCGATAGTGCTTGCATCAAATGAAACAACTGTAGGAATTGGATCTGGTCAACCAAGCCGCTTGGATAGCTGTCAAATTGCAATAGATAAAATGAAAAAATTTATGCACACAAATGATGATGTTGTGGCTGCCTCTGATGCATTTTTTCCATTTGTTGACGGAATTGAAAAGTTAGTTCAATCAGGAGTTACAGCAGTCATACAACCTTCGGGATCAATCAGAGACAAAAAAATTATTAACTTTGCAAACGAAACTGACACTATTTTAGTTTTTTCTAAAACTAGACATTTTAGACATTAATTAATTGATCTATTTTTGCAGCTAAAATAAAATCATTCTCTGATAGACCTTCTATAGCATGAGTCGTAATTTTAATCTCCGCATAACCCCATCCAAATGATATGTCTGGATGATGTCCCTCTTTTTCTGAAATTTCCCCTACTTTGTTAATAAAATTTTGACTTTCTAAAAAATTTTTAAACTCATATTTTTTATAAAGATGAAATATTTTTTTTTCATTTTTTAATATATCCCAACTATCAACTTTTTTTTGATACTTGTGAATTTCAGATATATCGAAAGGTAAAACCCCTCCTTCACAAGGAACACATTTTTTATTTAGAAGTTCATTCATATTTTAATTTGGAGCGGGCAAAGGGGGTCGAACCCTCGACCTTCTCGTTGGCAACGAGACGCTCTACCACTGAGCTATGCCCGCAAAAAATTTTATTATATTTGTGTATCATATAATTGCAAGAAATATAGGGAATGATCTAGTAATATCCTAGTTCATGTAAACTTTCCTTAAATTTTACATTTAGTTCTTTTATAAAGCTCGGTTCAAAATTTATTTGCCAATTATTTTTAGGATATGAAGCAATCCAAAATATTATTTGTAATTTTTAGCCATAATTGTTAATTTTATTATAATTAAAATCTTATAAACATTAATGTCCAAACTACCAAATATTATACCTGTTTTTCCTTTAAGTAATTTTATAATATTTCCACAAACAACTGTTCCTCTTAATATTTTTGAGTCTAGATATATTGAAATGATAAATGACAGTATGAAAAAAGATAAGTTGATAGGAATGATACAACCTAAAATTTCAAAAGATTTCAACGCTGGTGAGTCTACACTTCATGAAATTGGTTGTCTGGGAAAAATAACTAGTTTTAAAGAATCTGATGATGGAAGGTATTTAATTGATTTAAAAGGGATTATTAGATTTAAAATTTCTAATGAAATAAAATCAAGCAAACTTTATAGAAAATGTGAAGTTAATTATGACATTTTTATAGATGACCTTGAAAAAAAAAAAGAAAACCTTAAATTTTCAGATCTTGAGCTGATTTTTAAAGATTTGAAAACTCTATTTGAAAAAAGAGGATTTATAATTAATTGGAAAGAACTTGAAAAACAAAGTTTAAATGAAACAATAAACGCTTTGGCAATGGCTTCTCCGTTTACTCTGGAAGAAAAACAAATTTTGTTAGAAGCTAAAAATCTCAGTGTTAGAAAAGATAGAATAGCTGAAATTTTAAGTACTTATACTCATGATGTATTTAACAATACAACTCTTCAATAATTTAAGAAAAAAATCCTCTATCTGCAATTTTTGTAAGTACTTTATTAATAAATGGATAATTATTAATTTTTTGAACTGACCGACTTAAAAACTTGCTTTTTATTTTTCTCTCAAAATTAAAAAATTCATAAATAAAATCAACTCCATTTGAAAAAATAAAGTTTTTATGTTTCACATTTTTTTCAAACTCCACATTAATTGAACTATCAAGTGGCAAAGCCAAATCTAATTTATTTTTTAATATATCAAATAATATTTTTATATCTCTAATAGTCATATTGAAGCCTTGTCCAGCTAAAGGGTGAACCTTATGCAGCAAATCTCCAAATGCTAAAATATTATTGTGATAGTAGGATCTGAGATTTAAAGATTGTAAATCAAAACTTTGTAATTTATTTATTCTTTTTATTTTATATCTAAAGTTTTTATCTTTAATCAATTTTTTAATGTTAGTTTTTTGTAGATTACAGGAATTATGAATTGAAAACACTACAGATGTTTCATTATTGGAAATCGGTAAAAAAGCTAATGGACCTTCTTTAGTAAAAATTTGTGAAGCAGTATCATTTATAATTTTATCATGAGTGATGATTGTTGTATAGGCAAAACTATTATATTTTTTTATTATTTTTTTACCAAAATATTTTTTTGTAATTATGTTATCGAAATCACAATTAATTATGAGATCATAATTCTTGAAAAAAGGGGGGTTTTCATTTCTAAAAAAAATTGATTTATAAAATTTACTTTTCGCCAGGTTATTTTTTAAAATTTTATATAGACTTTGATTTCGTATAATTGAAAAAATTTGTTCATTATTTTTTTTAAAATTTATTAATCGTTCTCCAGAAAGATTATCAGAATAAATTTCTATTTTTTTTAATTTCCATAAAATTGAATTTATATTCAAAATTTTTTCGTTAAAAAAATCGATATTACTTTTTGAAATTCCAATTGTTCTTGTTTTGTTAAGGTGTAAATTTTTTTTTGTATATAAAACTTCAACATTAATTTTAAGATTAACTAATGTTTTTGCTACAGTTAGAGCTGTTAAATTATTACCGAGTATACAAACTTTCATATTATTTTTAATTTTAACAATAAAAATTAGATGATACAAAGTGATTAAATTGATTGATTCATATGAGTATTAAAAAAACAGCCAATTTATTACTTAATTTTGCTACTAAAAGACTAGCAGAAATTTTTGGTATAATAAATTTGTTAGCAGGATTAATGTTGTTCGTATCATTATTTTCTTATTCACCGGATGATCCAAATTTCATTTTTCCAGAAAATTCAGAAATAAAAAATTTATTAGGTTTTAGAGGTAGTTTTGTATCTGATTTATTTTTTCAATCAGTTGGTTTAATTGCTTATCTAATTTCTTTTACTTTCATGTTCACAGGAATTAATATATTTAGAACAAAAAAGTTTTTTTTAATTATTGAAAATAATTTTTTTATAATTTTATACTCTATTTTTGGAACTTTTTTTTTAACATACTTTTATTCAGATGCTTTTTCCCTTTATGTAAATGGTAATGGTGGATTTGTTGGTAGTTACCTGAACCAAACATTTTTCACAACTTTGGTTCTTTTAAATGAAAATATATTTTATTATGTTTTAATTTTTCTTATCTTAATTTTATTTCTCATTAGTATAAATTTTAATATTAAAAAATTTAATATATTTATTATTAAAATTTTTTCTTTTTTATTTAAAAAAGATAATAAAAATTACACAGATAAAAGTGAAATAATTAATGAATATATCCCACAAGATGAGATTAAAAACCTTATTCAAGAAGATTTGCCTTTTATAAAAAGTGAAAATAAATATGATAATAGAATTAAATTTAAGTTACCTAATTTAGACTTATTAAAGTTACCTACTAAAAAAGAAAGAGAAAATTTCAATAAAAATGAAACGCATGATCCTGGATTTTTAGAAAAAATATTAATGGATTTTGGAGTAAGTGGGAATATTAAAAAAGTTAGCCATGGGCCTGTGGTAACGCTAAATGAGTTTGAGCCAGCAGCTGGTGTTAAAGTGTCTAAAATAATAAATTTATCAGATGATATAGCAAGAAATACAAGTTCTGAGTCCGCTAGAATTGCTACCATACCTGGCAGTAATACAGTTGGCATAGAGCTACCTAACAATTCAAGAGAAAACGTTTATTTAAGCGAAATTTTAAATAATACTGATTTTAAAAAAAGAGAAATTAAATTACCTATTGCTCTTGGTAAAAATATTTCAGGAAAACCAATTGTTGGTGATTTAGCATCTATGCCTCATTTGCTAATAGCGGGTACTACTGGATCAGGAAAATCAGTTTGTATTAACACCATTATATTATCACTACTCTACCGACATACACCAGATAGATGTAAATTTATTTTAATTGATCCCAAGATGCTTGAGCTATCCACATATGAGGGAATTCCCCATTTGCTTTGCCCTGTAATTACTGAGGCAAAAAAAGCTGCCTCTGTCCTTGGATGGGTTGTTAAAGAAATGGAAAGTAGATATCGATTAATGACCAAAGATGGAGTTAGAAATATCGATGGATATAATGGCAAACATCAGCTTCCAATGCCCTACATAGTTGTGGTTGTTGATGAAATGTCTGATTTAATGTTGGTTGCTGGTAAAGAAATCGAAAACTATATTCAAAAACTATCTCAAATGGCAAGAGCTGCTGGCATTCATATAATAATGGCAACACAAAGACCAAGTGTTGACGTGATAACAGGAACAATTAAAGCAAATTTTCCAACAAGAATTTCATTTCAAGTTACATCAAAAATTGATAGCAGAACAATCCTTGGAGAACAGGGCGCTGAACAATTATTGGGAAAAGGAGATATGCTTTATATGTCCTCTGCTAATAAGATAATAAGAATACATGCACCATTTGTTTCTGATAATGAAATCGAAAAAATTAATAATTCACTAAGAGCTCAAGCAGAACCAGATTATATAGATGAAATATTAAACTATGCTGATGAAAAAGAAATAGGTGGAAATGAAAATCAAGGAGATAAAGATGAGCTTTATCAATCAGCTTTAGAAATAATTAGATCTGAAGGAAAAGCATCAACCTCATTTCTTCAAAGAAAACTTCAAATTGGATATAATAGAGCAGCAAGAATTATTGATATGATGGAAGCTGATGGAATTGTAAGTAAAGCAAATCATGTTGGTAAAAGAGATGTTCTTTAATGATAAAATATTTATCTATAATAATTTTTTTTTTCTTAATTAACAATTCTATTGCGAATAATAAAAAAAATATTATCAACAACCTAAAAGAAACAAAAAATATTAATTTTGAATTTGAACAAAATATAAATGAAAAAATAGAAAAAGGAAATTGCGTTATAGAGTATCCTAAGAAAATTTTTTGTGAATATTCTGGAGAAAATAATAAGATTTTAATTTCAAATGGTAATTCTTTAGTTATAAAAACAAAAACTAGTTATTATTTATATCCACTAGAAAACACTCCTTTATATTTTATTTTAGATAAAAATTATTTGATTAATAAGATTTACAATCTTAACGAAAGAGTAATAGATGAATCATTTGTAAATTATAAAATAACCGAAAATGGAAGTGAAATTAATATTTTTTTTGACAAGAAATCATTCAATTTGATTGGATGGCAAACCAAAGACATATATCAAAATTTTAATATTACGTTTCTTTCATCTGTAAAAAAAAACGAACTTATTAACGAAAATCTTTTTAAATTACCCTTGCAAAATTAGATTATGACTGTTTCTGTTTTAAAAATCTTCATTCCTCTAGAAATATAGTTATTTAATGCATGTTTATGATCCAATGAACAAGTATGAAGCCAAACTCTATCGATTTTGTTTTCAAAAGATTTTTTGATTGCACTTGATAATAAATAAGAACCCAATTTTTTATTTTGATATTCTTCTAATATACCAAAATAAGCTATTTCGATTTCTTTTTTTTCATGATGTTCTAGCAATTCAAAAAAACCTACAAGATCTTTTTTTTTTTTAAAAATATAAGTTTTAACATTTTTATTAGAAACGTATTCAATCCATTTGGACTCTGTCCACACCAACCTATCAATCCACTTGTGTTTTTTACCAATGTTTTTATAAAAAAATTTATTTAATTGAAAATTGATTGGATCTAATAAATTTAAAGTATAGTCATAAGAGGGTTTTACAACTTCTTTTAAATCTAAAACAGATTTAATTTCGAGGTAACTTCTTTTTACTTTTTGTGTCACTCAACCATTTTTCCAACTTTTTCGCCTCCAAATAAATGGAAATGCAAATGAGGGACCTCTTGACCACCATGATCATTTATGTTTGATAGTGCCCTGTAACCCTTTCCTACTTCTGTAGAAATACCAAGTTTTTTTGCAACTATGTTAATTCCTTTTAGCAATCCAACCATCTCCTCAGATGAAGCATTCAAGCTAAAGTCATCAAGGTCAATATATTTTCCTTTAGGTATTACTAGGGCATGAATTTTTTTTCGAGGGTTGATATCATAAAATGACAAAACAAACTCATCTTCGTAAATTTTATTACATGGGATCTCATCTCTTAAAATTTTTGCAAAAATATTGTTATGATCGTAACTCATTTCTTTCTATTTTCTAATTCAGTCATTACATCTTCAATTTTAACATCATTAGCTTCTAGATACATTAGTAAATGATAAAAGACATCAGCAGCTTCATGATTTATATTAGAATTTTCCTCTACAGCCTCAATTAATTCATCAACTTCTTCTAAAACTTTTGCTTTGCTTAATGATTTGTCTTTTAACAGCCTATTGGTATATGATCCTTCAACTGGAGAAGATTTTCTTTCTCTTGCAAGTTTAATTAAGTTTTCCAATGTATTAAGCATGTTAAATTCTAACAGGAATTCCGTTTGAATCCAAATACTCCTTAGCTTCTTTTACTGAATATTTGCCGTAGTGAAATATTGATGCTGCTAAAACTGCACTAGCATTTCCTAATTTAATTCCATCCACTAAATGATCTAGATTACCAACTCCACCAGATGCGATTACTGGAATATTTACCTTTGAAGATATCTTAGACATTAAATCAATATCATAACCAACTTGGGTACCATCTCTATCCATAGAAGTAACTAGAAGCTCGCCTGCTCCACTATCTTCCATTTTTTTTGCAAATTCTATTGCATCAATGCCAGTATTATTTCTTCCACCATGAGTGAATATTTCCCATTTATCTCCATTTTTTTTAGCATCTATTGCTACCATAATACATTGTGATCCAAATTTTTTAGAACTTTCTACAACTACTTCTGGATTTTGAACTGCAGCAGTATTGATTGATACTTTATCTGCACCACAGTTCAGTAGTTTATTGATATCCTCAACACCTCTAACACCACCTCCAACTGTCAGAGGAACAAAACATTTCTTCGACGTTCTCTCTACTACATCGTAAATAGTATCTCTATTTTCATTTGATGCAGTAATATCTAAAAAGCAAATTTCATCTGCTCCACCGTCTGAATAAATTTTAGCTTGCTCAACGGGATCGCCTGCATCCTGCAGATCAACAAAATTAATTCCCTTAACAACACGTCCATTTTTAACATCCAAACAAGGTATTATTCTATTTTTAAGCATCTAATTCCTTAACTAATTCATCCAATTTAATATCACCATCATAAATAGCTTTTCCAACTATAATGCCTTCAATGTTATTTTTATTTAATTCTTTGGCCTTTTTAATGTCATCAATTGAAGAAACTCCACCAGATATAATTACCGGGCAATTAGAAGTATCTGCAACCTTTGCGGTCTCTTCAAAATTAGGACTTTGCTTCATCCCATCTCTATTTATATCAGTATAAATCAATCTACTTGCTCCAAAATCATTTACTTCTTTTAAGTAATTTAGTGTTAATTGATTAGAATTTTCTTTCCAACCGGAAACTGATAAATATCCATCTTTTGCATCTAAACCTAAAGCAATTTTATTTGGAAATTTATCACAAGCCTCTTTTAAAAAATTTTTATCTTTTATAGCTGCACTTCCTAAAATAACTTTTTCAACACCAGCATCAGTATATTTCTGGATACTTTCAAAGTTTCTAACTCCTCCACCTATTTCAATTTTAAGATCAAATTTACTAACTATTTGCTCAATAATATCTAAATTAATTGTTTCGCCAGTTAAAGCACCGTCTAAATCAACTATATGCAAGTTTTTAAAACCATGATCCTTGTATTTACCAGCTTGGTCAACTGGGGACATTTCATATTCAGTTTTATTATCAAAGTCTCCTTTAATTAATCTCACACACTTTTTATCTTTAATGTCTATTGCTGGAAATATTTTCATTTATAAATTTATAAAATTTTGAATTAATTTTAATCCAATTTTATCACTTTTCTCAGGGTGAAATTGAGTGCCAAATATATTTTCTTTTTCTACAGCACAAACAATATTTGATGAGTAATCAGTTGTTGATGAAATTACAGATTTATCTTTGGGTACAAATTCATAACTGTGAACAAAATACATGTGAGAATTATTTTCTATATTTTTAAAAATTTTACTGTCTTTAACAATGCTAATTTGATTCCAACCAATATGAGGAAGTTTATATTTATTATTTTGATTATTTATCTTAGATACCTTTCCAGAAATCCAACCA
>Ga0209632_10005812_pt1 | contig 10600 bp, 9 predicted proteins | sample COG_10_FD_184754 | JGI IMG/M metagenome (GOLD analysis project Ga0209632, IMG submission 184754) | Pelagic Microbial community sample from North Sea - COGITO 998_met_10 (SPAdes) (version 2) | ecosystem: Environmental > Aquatic > Marine > Neritic zone/Coastal water | place: Helgoland, sampling...
AAGGTGGTTATTGCAATGGGGCTCACCTCTTACCATCCCGAACAGAGAAGTTAAGCCCATTAGCGCCGATGGTACTACATTTGTGGAAGAGTAGGTCACCGCCTTTTTTGAGAATCCCTAACATTTATTTGTTAGGGATTTTTTGTTTTATAAAAACTCTTCATTCCAACTACAGGTTGTGGATTTTAGTTAATCAAATAGGGAAGTAGTGTTCATTAATCAGGTTAGGCTAATGACCTCAAGAACCGGAAGACCTTTTTATTGATTTAGCTTTTTTGGAGTATTTTCTACTAAAAATTGGAGCAATGCGTTTTGCCTATTTTCTTTAAATCAAGTTTACACGAGTGATCTTTTGAGTAATAGAGGCGAATGTTTAAATACTGTTTACAAACGCCATAAATACGTCTTCATGCCGCTTAATATCCATGTCTGGAGACATTGAAACTCTGACAATGTAGTCTTTATCCTCTTCTTTGGTGGTGCCTTGTGTAGAAGTCGCAGGAATTGTCCAGTAACATCCTTTTAATTGTCCATAGCTAACGCAGAATTTACTTTCATCTGGTATTCCCTCAATCATTAAATGTATCAACTTAAGATTTAAGGCTCTCTTATGCATTTCTTTTTCTTTGTCTGAGCTTCCCTTGGTTGGGAGGTCCAGTGAAAATACCGATGGAGTATACCCTTCTTTTGCTAATTCTTCAGAAACAAAATTAATTTTAGCGTTTGGTAAAGCTATCTTAATGAAGTTTACAAACCGACGGGTATTTTTATAGGCCTCTTGGATCCTATGATTCATAGAGGGTAATTGTTTTGCTAGAAGTTCAACTTGAAGAGGAGTTGCTTCATTGTTGCACAAGACTAGATGTGTTTCAATTTTTTCCATGAGTGCTGCTGCTTTTTCATTTGCCACACAATACCCTGCTGTACATAGGCCACCACTTGGAAATTTTGACCCACTTGCATAGGAAATGGCATTTACCGTTGAAAGTATTTTATTTTCGCCCATAAAACGAATATTAGGGCAAAATGTCTGGTCTAGTATAAAAACTGCTTTGATGGCAATGTTGTTGTTTTTAGTGTTTCGGTCCTTAGTTAATACCTTTTGTAATTTTATAAGACTAGGAACTTCAACTCTTGGGTTTGTTGGAATTTCAGCGATTATATAGGGGACTGCATCTTCATTGGCTAGTGTGTTTAAAACACGATCGATACTTTGAACCATATCGTTTTTTCCATCAACATCTAGATCTACTACTTCCACGTTTTCAATACAACTCGCGACCCGTCTTGCCTGGTCGTTGGTACCTCCGTAACAATTTGTAGGCACAATAATTTTAATATCTTTTCCAGGGTGTCTTTCTAGGGCATCTTGAACAAGCCCCATCATAATAGCGTACTGAATAGAAAGCCCGCTAGAGCCAATAATAGGAGGTGTTTTGGTACCTGTAATTTCTAAAATCGAGTTTTTTACTAGTGTTATGTTTTTAGACTCTGTATGCTCTTTACTATCTATCCTAGTTTCATTTATCAGAGATTTTAGTGCTATTACACAATTTGCTGGAGTCATTGCAATCGTTTCTCGCCTGCGAACATGTTGGATTTCTGATATGTAATGCTCATTATAATTTTTGTTAACAAGCAATACACTTCCAAGTTCAGCATAGGAACCAACATAGAAGTCAATGGAGTCAGGGAGGTTTGTGTTGGTGACTTTAGATTGGTTTGAGATAAAAATGGTTGTTCCTTCAAAATCCAAGAGTTCGTCTGTGGTTTCAATATTATTTAATTCATATTTGTAGCCGTAAACATCCTTTAGAATTTTGCCTTTTAAAAATTCAGGCGTTTCTCCAATATAACTGATTTGCGTGTTTTTGTTATTTAATAAGTTTTTTCTCAAGATTGCTAGTACAGGAACCGTTTTTGATGAAAAACTTATTACATTTTCGGGTTTTATATTATTTGATTTCCCTAGAGCCCATTCCAATACACAGGATAAGGGATGGCCTAGTCTAATATAATCGTATGCAGTAGGCAGGTTGTGCAGTGCCGATTGCTCATAATTATTGGTGTTATATAAAACATCAAATTGCTGTACGAATTGGGTTTTGGCTAATTTTTCGTTGTAGATGTCGAGACGATGGGTTGTGTTATTTAGCCATGAATTTGGCATGTTTTCTAATACATTCTCAATGTAGCTTACTCTTTTATTTACTCCCATAGTCCTCTTTAAATAGAGATCTAATATATATCAATTACCCCTATTTTAAAAGCGATAAATGACCTTTTATTAATTTTTATACTAGCCTTAAGTTGTCTTTAAACCCTGTTTTTAGTTATCCATACTTTTTTTCACTATTTTAGAGCCTAATTTAAAAATAAACCAATAAACACTAAAAATCATGAAAACAAAATTACTTTTATTTTTCGCTTTTATTACACTTGGGATAACAGCTCAAACCACCCACCAGTTAGAATGGTCATTCGCTTCTACTGACCAAGATTTAACCATTGAGGTTGGTGATACTGTAGTTTGGACTTGGGTAGGCGGTGGTACTCATAATTTAGTAAAATCAAATGGACCAGAAACTGGATTTGGTGCCGATGAAGTAAGATATGCTGAAGGGTATGAATATACTTATACATTTACTACAATAGGGGTTAATACTTACGAATGCACTCCTCATCCTGCCAGTATGTACGGCACAATAACTGTTACTGAAGCATTAGGAATAGATGATGTTGTAGTGTCAGAATTCACGTTTTTCCCTAACCCAGTAAATAATGTACTGTCCATTAAAGCACAAGCTTCTATTGATGGTATTACTATTTTTAACATGTTAGGTCAAGCAGTGGTTAGATCGACACCAAACACAACGGATAGCACAGTAGATATGTCTGCATTACAGACGGGTGCTTACTTTGTACAAGTTTCTATTAACAACACTCTTAAAACAGTTAGAGTGATTAAGAATTAAAGTATAACTTAATTTTTATATAAAGCCTCGCTAAGAAATTAGCGAGGCTTTTTTTTGTGCTTTATTTTCAACACTGCAAAGCGTTGGGTATCTCCTTAGTTTGTTCAAAGAATCTGCTCGTTAGAAGAAATAAAGGCTTCTATTAACTAAATTTAAAATTAGCTTTTTAAAATAGCTCTTGAGATGACCATTTTTTGGATTTCTGAGGTTCCTTCGTAGATCTGCGTAATTTTGGCATCGCGCATCAAGCGCTCAACATGGTAGTCTTTTACAAAACCATTACCACCATGAATTTGAACCGCTTCTACGGAGTGTTCCATCGCTATTCTAGAAGCAAAAAGTTTAGCCATTGCACTAGATGTGTCGTAAGAAACTCCTTGGTCTTTTTCCCAAGCTGCCTTCATTACCATATGTCTAGCCGCTTCAATATCAGTAGCCATATCAGCCAGTTTAAAAGCGATAGCTTGGTGGTTGCATATTTCTGTTCCAAATGCCTTACGTTGTTTGGAATAAGCCAAAGCAAGTTCGTATGCGCCAGATGCAATCCCAAGCGCCTGAGCTGCGATGCCTATGCGCCCACCAGAAAGGGTTTTCATAGCAAATTTAAATCCAAATCCATCCTCTGCAATGCGGTTTTCTTTTGGGACTTTCACATCATTAAATTGTAATGTATGGGTATCGCTCCCACGAATCCCAAGCTTGTCCTCCTTGGGACCTATCTCAAATCCAGCCATTCCTTTTTCTACAATAAACGCATTAATCCCCTTAGATCCCTTGGAGCGATCTGTTTGTGCAATAACAATGTATACATCCGAACGTCCACCACTAGTAATCCAGTTTTTAGTGCCATTAATCACATAATAATCCCCGTGGTCTATCGCGGTTGTTTGTTGTGAGGTGGCATCACTTCCTGCTTCTGGTTCACTCAAACAAAAGGCACCTACCGCTTCTCCAGATGCTAACTTTGGTAAGTATTTTTCTTTCTGTGCTTCCGACCCATATGTTTCAAGGCCATAACATACAAGTGAATTGTTTACGGATACAATTACTGAAGCAGAGGCATCTACTTTAGACAGTTCTTCCATAATTAAAACATAGGATATCGTATCCATGCCGCTTCCGCCGTACTTGGGGTCTACCATAATACCCATAAAGCCCAGTGCTCCCATTTTTTTCACTAAATTGTCGGGAAATTCTTGGAGTTCATCGCGTTTAATCACGCCAGGTTTTAATTCGGTTTGTGCAAAATCACGTGCTGCTTTACGCACCATTTGTTGTTCTTCAGATAGGGAGAAATTCATAAGTTTTTAATTTGTCCTTCAAATATAGGAAAATTTACTATGCATGCATAGTAAATGTTATAAAATATGCTATGACTGTACCACAGCTTAAAAATCATACTCACTTTTCTGTCATCGGAGTCATGTCTGGAACCTCCCTTGACGGTATTGATTTATGCTATGTACATTTTGAGTATGTAAGTTCCTGGAAGTTTCATATTATTGATGCTCAAACTGTTGGGTATTCTGAATATTGGAAAAATCGCTTGCGCACAGCGATTACATTAAATACCTCAAAGCTAGTAGCGTTAAACAATGATTATACACAGCTTTTATCTGAAGTAATTTCTACCTTTATTAAAAAAAAACCTAAAGCTCCTATTGATGCTGTTTGTAGTCATGGTCACACAGTTTTTCATCAGCCCAACAAAGGGAAAACGCTTCAAATTGGAAACTTACCAGAAATCGCTACTTATTTAAATCAAACGGTGGTTTGTGATTTTCGGACTCAAGATGTCACTTTAGGGGGGCAAGGGGCGCCGTTAGTTCCCATAGGGGATGCCTTGCTGTTTTCCAACTATGACTATTGTATTAATTTAGGAGGCTTTGCAAACCTCTCTTTTGAACAAGAGAATAAACGGATTGCTTTTGATATTTGTCCAGTTAATATTGTCCTAAATCACTATGTAATTCCTTTGGGGTTGTCCTATGATTCTGAAGGCATTATAGCTTCAAAAGGAACTATTTGTATTCCCTTACTTGACGACTTGAATGCCTTGAGTTTTTATGCCTCACCTCCCCCTAAATCACTAGGATTAGAGTGGGTACAAGAGCACGTATTTCCATTAATTGACAGCTATAAGCTTGAGGTTGATGAAATTATGAGGACGGTGGTAGAGCATTGCGCTTTTCAGATTTCGTCCGTTTTAAAAGAGAATAACTTGATAAAGGGATTACACACTGGAGGCGGGGTGTACAACAGCTTTCTCATGCAGCGCATCGCAAGTCTTAGTTTGCAAGAGATAACACTCGCTGACCCCATGATTATTGAGTTTAAAGAAGCCCTGGTTTTTGGGTTTTTAGGAGTGCTTAGATTGAAAGAATTACCAAACTGTCTTCAAAGTGTAACAGGGGCTAGTCAAGACCATAGCAGCGGTCGAGTTTATTTACCTAAAAATTACTTAAAAATTAAATAATGATTATTTTGTTTTTTATATTTGTTTCCTAGTCACAGTCATTTAAGTCTGTGACTTTTATAATATAAAATTTAACCAATGGAGGTAGTTATTATAATTGTATTTGTACTAGGCTATTTAGCAATCACATTAGAACATACTTTAAGAATCGATAAATTAATTCCAGCCTTGGTCATGATGGCCGTTAGCTGGGCCTTAGTCTCTTTTGGAGTCGACGATTTTCAAAACTTGTTTGACTCTAGCAAGCATGCCCTTATAGATGATTTTCAAGCATTTGATCACAGCAAAAAAATGCACATCCTTGAAGAAACTTTACTACATCATTTAGGGAAAACAGCAGAAATACTTGTGTTTTTGTTGGGGGCGATGACCATCGTAGAAATTATTGCTTATTTCAATGGGTTTTCGACCATTAAAAACTACATTCAAACTAAAAAGAAATCGAAGCTACTATGGATTTTTGCCATCCTAGCATTTGTGTTGTCAGCCATTATAGATAACCTTACCGCTACGATTGTTTTAATATCATTACTGCAAAAAATAATTAACGACCGTAAAATGCGTTTATGGTTTGCAGGGCTTATAGTAATCGCAGCCAATGCAGGAGGTGCGTTCTCACCAATTGGAGATGTAACAACCACCATGTTATGGATTGCTAACAAAGTAAGTACTGGACATTTATTTGGGTACCTATTGCTTCCTTCAATAGTGTGTATGGTTGTGCCTACAGTTATAGCCTCCTTTCTTCCAGCATTTAAAGGATCTCTAGAAATTGACACAACACAATCTCAGCCGGCAGGACGTTTTAGTGGAACGATGCTCTACTTGGGCTTAGGGGCCATTATTTTTGTTCCGATATTTAAAGTCGTAACTCACCTTCCACCATATGTAGGTATGATGCTTTCATTGGGTATTGTAGCGGTATTTGCAGAAATTTTTAGCTCCTCAAAATTTAGCATAAACGAATTGGATAAAGACAACCACGAAGGCCCTGTACATCACAGTCCCGTACAACACTCGTTATCAAAAATAGAATTACCTAGCATCTTATTTTTCTTAGGAATTTTAATGGCAGTAGCTGCCCTTGAATCTTTAGGGGTTTTGTTTGGTTTTGCCGACTGGCTTAAAGTCGTAACCCCTGCTTTAGGGACGGAGTTGCCGGGCGCTGAAGTGTCAGATCTAGTTGTTCTTTTATTGGGAGTGGGGTCAGCAGTTATTGATAATGTGCCATTAGTAGCCGCTTCCCTTGGAATGTTTTCACAGCCTATGGATCATGAATTATGGCATTTTATTGCCTATGCTGCTGGTACTGGTGGAAGCATGCTTATTATTGGGTCTGCTGCTGGAGTTGTGGCGATGGGAATGGAAAAAATTAACTTTTTCTGGTATTTAAAAAAAATATCTTGGCTAGCCTTGATTGGATTTTTAGCAGGAGCTGTTACTTTTTTCTTTACAAGAACCCTGTTCTAAAGATAATTTTTATTAACTTTTAACGTTTTTCTGTTAAACCACTTTATTTATACTTATATGACTCAAGATGAAATTGCACTGTCTTTAGAGACCGAATCAATAGAAAAAACACTATCAATTATTGAGCTCATTAAAAGTGGAGGTCTAGCAGGTCAACTCATAATAGCACTGTTAACGGTACTACTTGTGGTGGCTTTGTATATTTATTTTGAACGCCTATTTACAATTAAAGCGGCTTCCAAAGTAGATCCAAATTTCATGAATCAAATAAAAGACCATGTCGTCAATGGTAAAATAGAAGCGGCAAAAGTACTTTGTTCAACTGTTAACTCTCCAGTTTCTAGGCTAATTCACAAAGGGATTTCGCGTATTGGACGCCCCCTTGCGGATATTAATTCGGCCATTGAAAACGCAGGAAAACTAGAGGTCTATAGCCTAGAAAAAAACGTAAGTGTGCTTGCTACTATTTCAGGAGCAGCGCCCATGATTGGGTTTTTGGGAACGGTGATAGGGATGATCTTATCCATTTTTGAAATTGCCAATTCTGGTGGTCAAATAGATATTAAACTTTTGGCCGATGGGCTGTACACGGCAATGACCACAACGGTCGCCGGTTTAGTGGTTGGAATTATCTCGTATATTTCTTACAACCAGATCGTAGGACGTACCAATAAAGTCGTGTATCAAATGGAAGCTAATTCTGTAGAGTTTTTGGATTTACTCAACGAACCTATATAATATGAATCTTAGAGGTCGAAATAAAATCACACCAGAATTTAACATGTCGTCAATGACCGATATTGTGTTTCTATTACTGATCTTTTTCATGATAGCATCCACCTTAGTAACGACCAATGCAATTGACATTTTGTTGCCTACTGCTAGTGGTAAAACCGAAAATAAAAAATCAATCTCTGTAAGTATTCAAAAAAACTTAGCTTTCTATATCGATCAAAAAGAAGTTGAGCTTGAAAATCTAGAATCTGAACTCCTTAAATTACTCAAAAATGAAACGGCTCCAGCCCTTGTATTAAGAGCTGAAAAATCGGTTCCTGTTGATTATGTTGTTAAGGTGATGGATATTGCAAACCGTAATAAATTCAAGATTATATTAGCTGTAAACCCTAATTAAGATGCGCTATTTTAAGACCAAACATCAACAACATTCGGCTCGACTGACAACGGGTATCATGTTGTTATTGGTTTTGCTTTTATTTATCGTTGGCCCTGGATATATGGACCCTCCTTTAGAATATGGAGTCGCTGTTAATTTTGGTTCCTCTAATACAGGTAGCGGGCTGGTACCGCCCAAAGAAACACTCGCGTCAGAATCCACTCCGGTATCTGAATCAATTGAAGAGCCCGAGAGAGTGCCAACTGATGAATCAAGTGATTCTGCTGCTTCTGAAGAGGTACTGACCGCAGAAGATTTAGAATCTATTGCCCTTAAAAATGCAGAAGCAGAAAAAGCCAAGCAGCAGGCTGAGGCTCATGAAAAGGCGAAAGCAGAATCAGATGCCAAAGCAAAAGAAGAGGCCGAGCGCTTAAAAAAGGAAGCCGACATAAAAGCTAAAAAGAAAGCAGAGTTAGACGCCCTTATGGGGGGCATAGGAGCCGATCAAGGCGCAGACAAAGGGTCAGAAGGTGATGATGAATCCGCAGGGGATAAAGGTCAGCTAGATGGCACTCCCTATGCGTCTAGTTATTTTGGATCGCCAGGAAGCGGTAACGGCGGCGTAGGCTATGGCCTTAAGGGTCGTGGACGCCCATCCAAAACAAAAGAGATTCCCGAATGTGATGAAGAAGGGACGGTTGTTGTTGAAATTCATGTCAATCAAAACGGAACAGTCATTAAAGCCATCCCTGGAAAAAGAGGAACAACAGGAGATAGCTGCTTATACGATGCTGCTAAAAAAACAGCACTTTCCCATAAATGGCCTGCGGATTCTAAAGCACCCTCTAAGCAAATTGGGTTTGTAATTGTAGATTTTAGCGTTCGTCAATAAATGAATTATTCAGAAACCACGCAATGGCTTTTTTCTCAGTTACCACTTTATCAAAACGTTGGAAAATCAGCCTATAAAGCGGATTTAAGTCAGACGCTCAAACTCGCCAAACAGCTCAATCATCCAGAACATAAATTCAAATCCATTCATGTTGGAGGCACCAATGGCAAAGGCTCCACCGCGCATATGTTGGCGTCTGTGTTGCAAGAAGCAGGCTATAAAGTGGGTTTATACACCTCTCCCCATTTAAAAGAGTACCGCGAACGCATCCGCATTAATGGCGATATGATTAGCAAAGATTTTGTGGTGGATTTTGTGGCGACTCATAACTCCTTTTTTGAAACCAATTCATTGTCGTTTTTTGAAATGTCTGTGGGGATGGCATTTGATTATTTTGCACAAGAACTGGTTGATATCGCCGTGGTTGAGGTGGGGCTTGGCGGCCGCTTGGATTCCACTAATATCCTAAATCCTCAAGTATCGGTCATTACCAATATTGGTTTGGACCACACCCAGTTTCTAGGCACGACTCTAGAAGCGATTGCAAGGGAGAAGGCAGGGATTATAAAACAAAACACCCCTATAGTAATTGGCGAAACTCAGCCAGCAACAGAAGCTGTTTTTAGAACCAAAGCCACTAAAGAACAGGCGCCGATTTATTTTGCCGATCAGTTGGTAAACGAAATCTACCCAACTAGTCTTAAAGGCGACTACCAGATTCATAATGTACGGACAGTACTACAAACCGTTTCCATCTTAAATACGGGGACGTTTACAATCCCTAAAGAAGCAGTGCAACAGGGCTTATTCAAAGTAACCGAAAACACGGGACTTCGTGGCCGTTGGGAGGTTTTGGGCACTTCGCCAAAAATTATTTGCGATACGGCCCACAATAGGGAAGGGCTGCGTTTGGTGTTTAAACAACTACAGTCCGAGAAATTTCAACGCCTACATGTGGTGTTGGGCATGGTGAATGATAAAGATGTTAGTTCACTACTAGATCTGTTTCCAAAGCAAGCGCAGTATTACTTTTGCAAACCCAATGTTCTTAGGGGGCTAGAGGCGTCACAACTCGCACAGATTTTCAGTGAAAATGGTTTTGAAGGACTTGTTTGTCAGTCTGTTAAAGCCGCTTTAATTACAGCCAAACAAAACGCGTCCCACGACGATTTGATCTATGTTGGTGGCAGTACATTTGTGGTGGCGGAAATAATTTAACTTTTTATAAAAAAACCTTTTGTGAATTGAAAAACTAGACTATATTTGCAGACCTTCAAGAGGGCGCATAGCTCAGTTGGTTCAGAGCACCTGGTTTACACCCAGGGGGTCGGGGGTTCGAATCCCTCTGCGCCCACTTCACTCACAATCCTGATGATTTTTCATCAGGATTTTTTGTTTCTATTTTGCCCAGATAGTTTAGCACAATAAAAGTCATTCCACAGAGAAATTGTAGAAAAGAAAAGAAACTAAATCCTCAAGAGGAAACATGTTTAGGAGTCCGCTTAGAGTGAAAAAAGCGCCATAAATATACCAATACACTTTTTTAATTTTACTCTTTTTTTCTTCAGAAACTCGCATCATACGAAGTGAAAAAAAGTGAATGATGGCGATAACTACAAGCACAATAAAAAAAATAAGTAGTCCTTTGCCCATGCTCTCTTATAATTGATTTT
>Ga0209632_10005819_pt1 | contig 10590 bp, 7 predicted proteins | sample COG_10_FD_184754 | JGI IMG/M metagenome (GOLD analysis project Ga0209632, IMG submission 184754) | Pelagic Microbial community sample from North Sea - COGITO 998_met_10 (SPAdes) (version 2) | ecosystem: Environmental > Aquatic > Marine > Neritic zone/Coastal water | place: Helgoland, sampling...
CTTTGGCCGGATAGTCCCGATTTCTCTGCGCTACAACACCGGCTTCATGGACGCAGCGGTTCGCGCCAGCGTACGCGATCGGGTGACTTTTTTCTGGCGGTTCGAAGATGACCCGCTGATGGGGGCCGGTGGACCTGCCCCGGAGATGGAGGCGGGGTTGGCGGAGATGGAAGCCGCCATCATTGCCGCGATCCCCGGCGATGGCGGCTCGCTGGTCGCTGTGCGGCTGGGGAACGGAATGGTCGAATACGCGGTCGCCTTTTTCTCAGACGCTGCGCATGAGAGCTTTGCCGAGAATTTTGAACCACCCGAAGTCTTCTTCAACAAATTTGCGGCACAGCAATTCGAACACGGCCATGAATTCTGGCCCGAATACCTGCCCAAAGGTTTTGAAACGGAGGGCTGAGGCATGCGGGTGGTCTTTATGGGAACGCCGGAGTTTTCTGTTGTTGCTTTGCACGCGCTGATCGAGGCGGGGCACGAGATCGTCTGCGCCTATTCTCAGCCGCCACGACCGGCCAAACGCGGCCAGAAAGAACGCCCCTCACCGGTTCACGCAGCCGCCCAGGCCGCCGGTATTGCTGTGCGCACGCCGCTGAATTTCAAAGACCCTGATGAACGCGAAGGCTTTGCCGCGCTTGAGGCGGATGTGGGGGTGGTTGTGGCCTATGGACTGATCTTGCCGACCGCCATTCTGGATGCCCCGAAGCACGGCTGCTTGAACATCCACGCCAGCCTGCTGCCTCGCTGGCGCGGCGCGGCGCCGATCCACCGGGCGATCGAAGCAGGTGATGCAGAGACCGGTGTTGGGATCATGCAGATGGAGGCGGGCTTGGATACCGGGCCCGTCCTGCTCGAAGATCGTCTGAGTATCGGTGAGACCGAAACCACGGGCGATTTGCACGATAGGCTTGCGGAGCGAGGTGGTCGGCTGATCGGCGAGGCTTTGGGGCAGATCGATGGGTTGCAAGCCGTTCCACAGGCAGCGGATGGGATCACCTACGCACACAAGATCGATAAGGCCGAGACCCGTATTCGCTGGGATGCACCGGCCGCGGCGGTCAAGCGCCGGATCAACGCCTTTTCTCCGTTTCCCGGGGCGTGGTTCCAGGTTGAGGGGGAGCGGGTGAAGGCTTTGCGGGCGCGCTTGGCTCCAGAGGGCGCGATCGGTGCGCCCGGTGAAGCGCTGGACGGGCTGACTATCGCCTGCGGTGAAGGCGCGGTGCAGCTGCTTGACGTGCAGCGCGCAGGCAAGAAGCCGGGCAGTGCGGAGGACTTCCTGCGCGGCAACCCGATTGCGCCTGGAACGGTGCTCGACTGATGCCGCGCTTTGCCATTAAGCTCGAATACGACGGCACGCCTTTCATGGGCTGGCAGTATCAGGAGCACGGGCCATCGGCACAGGCTGTTGTGATGGCGGCGTTCAAGGCGTTCACCGGGGAGGATCTGACCATCTACGCCAGTGGCCGCACTGACGCTGGAGTGCACGCGCTGGGGCAGGTGATCCACGCGGATATCAGCAGTGACCGCTTCGATGCCAACCGCGTGCGCGAAGCGCTCAACGGCTGCTTACGGCCGCATCCGGTGGCGGCGCTGGACGTCATTGAGGTCGATGAAGAGTTCCACGCCCGCTTTTCTTGCACGGGCCGGGCCTATCGCTACGTGATCATCAACCGCCGTCCCGGGCTGACGCTGGACCGGCAGAGGGCATGGCTGGTGAAGTCTCGCTTAGACGCGGACGCCATGAACGAGGCGGCGCAAGCATTGGTCGGAAACCACGATTTCACGTCCTTTCGCGCCATTTTGTGCCAAGCCAAGTCACCGGTTAAGACGCTGGATTCTCTGCGCGTCTGGCGCACGGGGGAGCGGGTGATCATCGAGACCGCCGCGCGGTCTTTCCTGCACAATCAGGTGCGCAACATGGTTGGCACGCTGGTCGAGGTCGGGGCAGGGCGTAAACCAGTGTCTTGGGTGAAAGAGGTGCTGGAAGCCAAAAACCGCCAGGTCAGCGGTCCCAAGGCCCCCGCCTGCGGTCTGTATTTCCTGCGCGCGAGTTATCCGGCGAAGTACCGCTGGAGCAGCGAGGCGTAGATTGCGGCCAGTGCGTCCAGATCGGCGATGTCAACGCGCTCATCGACCTTGTGCATGGTCTGCCCCACCAAACCGAACTCTGCGACCGGGCAAACATCCTTGATAAAACGTGCGTCAGAGGTGCCGCCAGCGGTCGAATACTCGGGGCGTCGGCCTGTATGGTCTTCGACCACGTCGGCGATCATCGCGCCAAAGGCTTCTGGCGGATAGATGAAACTTTCCCCCGAAATCCGGTAGCGATAAGACACGTTGGCCCTGAAGGGCTCAACCGCTGCGTCGATCCATGCCCGCAAGCTTTCGCTGCTGTGCTGGTCGTTGAAGCGGATGTTCATGGTGGCCGTGGCCTTGGCCGGGATCACGTTGTCAGCGCTGTTTCCGACATCAACGGTGACCACTTGCGCCGATGAGGCCTGAAAGTGATCTGTACCGCTATCCAGCGGCTGGGCGGTTAGCGCGGAAAGCACGGACAGGAGTGGATGAACGGGGTTGTCGGCGAGGTGAGGATAGGCCGCGTGGCCTTGGGTGCCATGGCTCTCAAAATACGCCGTCACCGATCCGCGCCGGCCAATTTTGATAGCGTCACCCATGGCGTTGGGGTTGGTCGGCTCGCCTACGATACAGACATCGGGTCGCTCGCCCTGTTCCGCCATCCAGTCGAGCAACGCCCGGGTGCCATCGGTAGCCGGGCCTTCTTCATCCCCGGTGATGATCAGAGAAACGGCATCACCCTCCGCACGCTGGCTGAGCACCTGCTCGACCGCGTCCATGAAGCACGCCACACCGGATTTCATATCCACCGCCCCGCGCCCAAAGAGCACCCCGTCCACCACCTCAGCGGCAAAGGGCGGATGGGTCCAGGCGGCTTCGTCACCCACCGGGACCACGTCCGTATGGCCTGCAAAGGCGAAGTGGCGACCATTGCTGGCCCCGCGGTTGCCGAATTTGACGAACAGGTTGGGCGTGCCGTTACGGTCGATCCGCTCTGACCAGCCGCCCAGCCGCTCAGCCCAGGCCGCAATGTACTCGAGCGCGCCGCCCTCGATAGGTGTTACCGAGGGGCACTGGATCAGTGCGCGGGCATGGGTCAGGGCGGGGCTCTGGGTCATGGTTGGTCTCAGTTCAGTCGCGCATCAGTCGCGCAGCAGCTCGTTGATGCCCGTCTTTGAGCGGGTTTGCGCGTCCACGCGCTTGACGATCACGGCGCAGTATAGCGATGGACCATTGCCGGTTTTGGACGGTAGGGCTCCAGGCACAACCACTGAGTAAGACGGAACCCGGCCCATGAAGATCTCGCCCGTCGCCCGGTCTACGATCTTGGTCGATGCGCCGATGTAGACGCCCATGGACAGCACGGCACCTTCCTCGACCACCACGCCTTCGGCCACTTCCGAGCGCGCGCCGACGAAGCAGTTATCTTCAATAATCACGGGGCCAGCCTGCAGTGGCTCCAGCACACCGCCGATCCCGGCGCCGCCGGATATGTGGCAGTTCTTACCGATCTGCGCACAGGAACCGACTGTTGCCCAGGTATCGACCATGGTGCCTTCATCAACGAAAGCGCCCAGGTTGACGAACGACGGCATCAGCACGACGCCCTTGGCGATGTGCGCTGAGCGGCGGACGATAGCGCCGGGAACGGCGCGGAAGCCAGCGGCCGCGAATTGTTCCGGGCCCCAGTCGCCGAACTTTAGCGCGACCTTGTCCCACCCTGGCGCACCGCCGCATGCGCCATCCATGACCGCCATGTCATTCAGGCGAAAGCCGAGCAGGACGGCTTTCTTCGCCCACTGGTTCACGGTCCACTGACCGACGGCCTGTTTCTCAGCGACCCGCAGCGCGCCACTGTCGAGTGCATCGAGCGTGGCATTCACCGCGTCGCGAATATCGCCTTGTGTGGAGGAATTGATGTTGTCGCGATCATCGAAGGCCGCTTCGATGAGGGATTCGAGCCGAGCGAGGTCCATGACGTACTCCTGTCGCCTTAGAGTGGGGGGATTACAAAGTCTTCAGAACGGTGTCGTTCAGAAACTCGGTCAGGTCCAATACAGAATGGTCAATGAAGCCATTACCATCTTCAAGACCCATATTTCCCCAGGCCGTATCGGTCACTAAGTGCGCCGTCATCATGCCCAGATCCTTGGCTGTACGCAGGTTCTTCGGGCTGTCCTCAAAGAAGATCGCGCGCCTTGGATCGACGCTGTGCTCAGCAAAGAAAGTCTCGAAGGCGATGGGGCGAGGCTTGGGTTTGAAGTCGATGGTGCGGATGTCGGCGATGGCTTCGAAGTCATCGCGGGCAAAACCCAGCTGATCCAGGCATGCTTCAGCGTGCTCCTTGAACCCATTGGTAAAAATCAGCACGCGCCCCGGCAGCTGTTTGACCGCCTCGACCAGATCAGGGCTGTGCGGGATTCGGCCGTAGTCCACCTGCATCAAAAAGTGCGCGTAGGCGTCGACTTCAATGCCGCGCTCGGCCACCAGACCTGAGAGCGTGGTTCCATATTCCAGAAACAGACGCCGCTGCTCCTTCTTGGCTTCGACCAGGGGAAGATCGAGGGCTTCGGCCACGTACAGACCCATGCGCTCTGCAATTTGCGGGAAGAAATTCGAACTGGCGGGGTAGAGCGTATCGTCGAGGTCAAAGACCCAGGTGTCGATGGAGGAAAAGGGCATGGGGCTTGTCTCTCGTGCTGTGCACACCTTGATTGGACGTTTCGTCCAGCTTTGCCAAGTCCGCGCGTACGAAAATTAATGACTGCGTCTGCGGTTTTTTGGTCGCCCGAATCCGCTAAATGCTTTAAATTATGCGACTATTGGCACAGGAGACGGTTTTGACGGACTCGCGATTAGATAGTTCGCTCGGTTTTTGGAGTGGGTGGCGGCGATATGCTCTGGCGCTAGGGGCTTTGCTCTTCCTTTTTGCCCTGTTGTTCTGGGCATTCGCAGAATTGAACCGTCATAACAAAGATATTCAGACCGGCGGCAACAATTCGCCCTTCTGGCGGATCGGCGAGGTCGAAACGGCTCTCTTGCGCTATATCAATGCCATGGATCTGTATCGATCACTGGATCCTGAGAGTTCACCTGTCGCCGTCGTTGACACCTACGAAGTGCTGCTCACCCGCGTTTCACTGTTTCAGAACCCCGATCACATGAATGCCGTCGCGGAGATTGATGGAGCCATCACGTCGCTAAACGCGCTGTATGGGGAGTTGATCAACTTACAGCCACAAATGGAACTGCTGGCGGAGAACGGACTGACCGGGGGGCAGATCAAGGCCATTCGAGAATCGATGAACGGCTTTGCCTGGGAATTCAGTGGTTATCCGCGTGAAGCTATGCAGGTGCAGGAACGGCTGATCAGCGATGTGCAGCGCAAGGTGCGCAACACCTACAATCTGCTGGCTCTGATTTTTCTGTTCATCGTCGCTACGGGCGGCATCATCGCCTTCTTTGTCTTCCGTGAGCGAAGTTTGGCCATCGAGACCCAGAATTATCTGGCCACGGCCATCGAAACCATGCCGGACGCCTTTGCGCTCTATGACGGCGAAGACCGACTGGTCCTTTCCAACCAGCGGTTCCGTCAGAACCACGGGATGACGCTGGATGAGGCACAGAGCGGGCCAGAGTTCGCAGCGCTGCTCAAACGCGATCTGAGCGCCGATCGCTTCCCAGCCGCCAAGCCAGACGCGACCGGCTGGCTGGCCAAGCGCATTGCTCGACACAACAACCCTTCAGCGCCCTTTGAAGAACCCTTCATGCACGACCGCTGGCTGCAAATCGCTGAGCGGCGGACGCGACGAGGCGAGGTTGTCTCCATCGCAACTGACGTCACGCAGCTCAAGCTTCGCGAGTTGGAACTCAAGGAATCGTCGGTTCGATTCCGTCAGCTTGCCGAAGCCTCCTTTGACGGGATTGTCGTGGTTGAGGACCGGCGGATCAGCCGTTTCAACGATCACTTGAACGATATCTTTGGGTGGACGGCAGGCGAGTTGCAAGGTGAAGCCATCGACATCCTGTTCGCACCTGGCACCGAAGAGGCCTGGAACGAAGCCCTGGGCCAGACTGTCTTGCGGGCCCGTGAAACCCTGGCCCAGCACAAAGATGGCCATGTTTTCAACGTCGAGCTGTCCTCACGCGCCATTGACCATGGACAGACGCGGTCGGAGATTGTGTTCTCGATCCGGGACATTTCAGAACGCAAGCAGGCTGAGACCGAAATGCGTGCCGCCAAGGACGCCGCCGAAGCCGGCTCCCGGGCGAAGTCAGACTTCCTGGCCATGATGAGCCACGAAATCCGCACACCCATGAATGCCATCATGGGCATGACCACCATGCTCATGAACTCCGACCTTCACCCTCAGCAAAAGGCCTACGCAACCACCGCGCAGGATTCGGCAGAGGGCCTGTTGGTGATCCTGAACGACCTGCTGGATCTCTCCAAACTCGAAGCGGGTAAGCTGAATTTTGAAGAGGCGAATTTCGACCTGCCGGAACTGGCGCTCGGCGTGATGGAGCTGCTGTCATCGCACGCGGATGAGAAGGGCCTGTCCGTCCACGGTGATTGGCATGACTTGACCAACCCGCGCGTGAAGGGCGATCCGACCCGCGTGCGGCAGTTGCTGCTCAACCTGCTGGGTAACGCCATCAAGTTCACCGAGGAGGGCAACGTCACCCTGCGCATCTCGCAGGAAGACCCCAGCCAGGAAGGCCGGATTGGTACCTTTGTCGAGGTCATCGATACGGGGATTGGTATTTCACGCGAGCATCAGGCCCGGCTATTCGAGCCCTTCAGTCAGGCTGATGCCACGGTTAACCGCCGCTTTGGCGGTACCGGGCTCGGACTGGCGATTTGCCGACGGCTGGTTGACGCCATGGGTGGTGAGATCGGTGTGGCCTCGGACCACGGGAAGGGCGCAACGTTCTGGTTCCGGCTGGAGTTCGACAAAGCCAGCGGTGACGCCGTGACTTTGGTGCACGACGGCGAGCACGACCACCTCAAGTCCTCTGCCCGCTCCACAACCAGCGTTGCTCTCAAACACAGTAAGAAAGCGCCCAGGACGAGCCCGGAACAAGAGGGTCTGCGGCGTGTGCTGCTGGTCGAAGACAGCCCAACCAACCGCGCTGTGGTCGAAGCCTTCCTCGAAGACCTGCCGATCGATCTGGAAATGGCCGAAAACGGAAAAGAAGGGTTGGAGAAGGCCTCTGAAGGCGGCTACGACCTAATCCTCATGGATATGGCGATGCCGGTCATGGATGGACTCACGTCGGCTTCCGAAATCCGCAAGCTACCGGGCCTGAGTGGAAAAACGCCAATTGTGGCACTGACGGCCAATGCCATGGAAAGCGATCGCCAGCGTTGCTTGGCCGCAGGCATGAACGACTACCTAGCAAAGCCGCTCAAGCTTGAGTCGTTGGTCAAGATCGTCAGCCGCTGGGTGGTGTTGGATGAGGCACCGTCGGCGCCGTCAATTGCTGAGCTGAGTGATTGGGATGCGGTTGAGGCCGCGGCACGTGAGGCGATTGAGGTCGCCGACGACTATGCCGCTGACGCTGACCTCGCTAAAGCTGATGCCAATGCCACCAACTTGGTGCCAGACCAGGCCGAGACCGGTACCCCGTCAAAAACCGCCGCCAAAACTAAGCCAGCCCGAAAAACCAAGCCTACCAATGCGAAGCCGAGCGCCAAATCTGCGCCGGCGAAGCAGCCTGCGTCTGGTCAACCCGAATCAGGCGACACGGCCCCCCATGCCGTCGATTGGGCGTCGGCTGATATGGAGGCTGGCACGCCGACCGAGGACGAGGGCTACGACCTGGAAATCCGTGCCCGCGCTGAACGCGCCATCGCGGCAAGCGGAACCCATGTCACCGCAGAAGACGGCAAGGGCGCGCCTGAATCCGCGGCTGAAATGCTGGTTGATGAAGCTGTGCTCGAGCAGATGCGGGAGGATACGGGTGAGGACATCGTGCGTATGCTGGTCACATCCTTCCTTGAGGAACTACAAGATCGCATGCCCAAGGTTATGCAGCTGAGTGAGTCCGAGGACTGGACCGGCCTGCGACATGAAGCGCACACCATTAAAGGGTCAGCGGCAACTTTTGGGGCTGCCATGCTGTCCAAAACGGCCAAGCGCATCGAAACGGCCTGCGACAATGCAGACTTCGAGCAGGTAAGAGCTGACGTTGCCGATTTTCCGAAGCTCGCCCAGAAAACGCGCGAGTCGTTGGTTAAATCCCTGAAACTAAAGCTTCCGGACGAGAAGGAAGCAGCCTGAACAGAGGATAATGGCGGCTTTTGGCAGGATATTGCCGAAAATCAACGCCTTTACTTCATTTTTCTCTATACCATTTTAGGAAGGAACCAAGGCGGTATCGCGGCCTGCACTCCCCCGTGGAAAGCGCCGTAAAATCGCCACGCACTATCAAAAGGGCCGTCCACCATGGCACCGCACGAAAGCGCCGCTCTGTACGATCATGACCTTGAACTTAGCGACGAGGGCATCGACGCGACGGACGTTCACAACATCGTCCCAATCAAGGGAACAGGTCAACCAAACCGCTCCGAAGCCGAGGCAGCGGTCAAAACGCTGATTTCCTATACCGGCGAGAATGCTGACCGCTCTGGCGTGCTTGAAACACCCAAGCGCGTCGTGAAGGCCTTTGACGAGTGGTTCGGCGGCTACAAAATTGACGCTGATGGCTTGCTGTCTAAGACCTTTGACGAGGTCGAGGGCTATCAAGACATGGTCCTGCTGCGGGATATTCCCTTCCACAGCCACTGTGAACACCACATGGCGCCCATCGTCGGTAAGGCGCATGTCGCTTACATGCCCAAGGGGCGCGTGGTTGGCATTTCCAAACTGGCGCGCGTGGTTGACGCCTTCGCCCGGCGCTTCCAGATCCAGGAACGCATGACGGAAGAAGTCGCGCAGACCATCGAGCGCGTTTTGGAACCTGCTGGCGTCGCCGTGGTGATCGAGGCCGAACACCACTGCATGACCACCCGTGGGATCCATACCCACGACACGGTCATGCACACAAAGCACCTTTCCGGCGTGTTCCGCGAAGATACCAACCTGCGCCGCGAGTTTTTTGACGCGCTGCGTTAAGGTTGCTCTTGAGCTAAAGCAACACTAAGGTCCGGCCCGTGTTCAACGGGCCGGGAGCGCCACCTTGGATCTACGATCCGTCGCAAACATTGTCGGCTATCTTCTCGGCATTCTTGCGCTCGCTATGCTCTTGCCTGCGGCCTACGAGTTGGTTCTGGGAAGTCCCAACTGGACGTCATTTGTTGTCTCCTCCTCAATCACAGGATTTGCCGGCATTACGCTGAGTTTAACCACGCGGACCAAGCGCCCCGTGTTCTCCGTCCGGCATGCCTTTGTTTTCACGACCGTTGCCTGGGCCGCTGTTTGCCTGTTTGGAGCCTTGCCGTTTGTTTTTGGCGATCTGGGCCTGAGTCTCGGCGAAGCGGTTTTTGAAGCCACATCAGGGATCACCACCACGGGCTCGACGGTGATGACGGGCCTGGATCTGCTGTCGCCTGGCTTTTTGCTGTGGCGTGCTTTGCTGCAGTGGCTGGGCGGGGTCGGTATCGTTGTAACGGCGATGAGCCTGCTGCCAGCATTGCAGATTGGCGGTATGCAGCTGTTTAAAACAGAGTCCTTTGAGCAGACCGAAAAACTGCTGCCGCGCGCCGGCGAGCTATCGGTCAAGATTATTCAGGTTTACCTGATCCTGACCATTCTGGCGGGCGTCACCTACGCTTTGCTGGGCATGTCGCCTTTTGACGCCGCCGTGCACGCCATGACCTCAATCGCAACCGGTGGATTCAGCAACCACGACAGCAGCTTCGCCCATTTCGAAAGCGCGGCCATCGAGGGCGCGGCGATCGTTTTCATGCTGGCCGGTTCGCTGCCCTTCCTGCTGTATATTCGCCTGTCGCGGCGGGAATTGGGAGCCTTGCGCGGGGATAGCCAGATGTGGACGTTTCTGGCTCTGGTGGGGGTCGGCGTTGCGCTGCTGACGCTGTGGCAAGTGATCACGTCGGTCGCGCCCTTTCCTGAAGCCCTACGCCACGCCGCTTTCAACACAACATCGATTATCACTGGTACGGGCTATGCCAGCGCGGACTACTCCGCCTGGGGTGCGTTCCCGAACGCGCTGCTGCTGGTGGCAATGTTCATTGGCGGGTGCGCAGGTTCAACGTCCTGCGGCATCAAGGTGTTCCGCTTTCAGGTGCTGTACATCACCTCAGTCGCGCAGGTTCGCCGACTGGCTGAGCCCCGTCGCGTCCGGGTGACGTACTACAACCGTAAGCCGCTGACCGACGAAGTCGCTGAGTCCGTCCAGGTGTTCTTTTTCCTGTTCATCCTGACCTTCGGTGCGTTGGCCGCTGCATTGGGATTTATGGGGTTGGACATGGTCACAGCCATTTCCTCAGCAGCCACGGCGGTGGCCAACGTCGGGCCGGGTCTGGGTCCCGTGGTTGGTCCGTCCTCG
>Ga0209632_10005822_pt1 | contig 10586 bp, 12 predicted proteins | sample COG_10_FD_184754 | JGI IMG/M metagenome (GOLD analysis project Ga0209632, IMG submission 184754) | Pelagic Microbial community sample from North Sea - COGITO 998_met_10 (SPAdes) (version 2) | ecosystem: Environmental > Aquatic > Marine > Neritic zone/Coastal water | place: Helgoland, sampling...
CCAGAAACTACAACTCTAGCAGTTCCAAGCTCAGGTCTATCTGACTTAACCTCTTCTCTTTTAATAAATTTTGATAATGTAAATTCTTCAGTAGCTTCAATTTTTTCTATTGGCGAAGAGCCACCAGAAGTCTCACAAGGCTCAAAAGATGTTGGTCTAATTGTTATGCATTTTTTTGTGTCTGTACTTTTTACTGTAGCAAATGCATTACCCGCATAAATAGGTCTTGTGAATGTATCAGCTGATATCACTTTACTAATGTCGCTTACTTGAGATATATCTAGGTGTGCTGCTATTCTTGGCATCAAATTTTTACCAAATGTATTTGCAGAACTCACAATGTGTGAATAATTTTCTGAAACTTTTACAACTAATGGTGCAAAGTTTTCTGCTAAATAGTTTTCGTAATGTGCAGCTTCAGCATGTAAAACTTTTTTAACAGCTGGCATTTCAGATAATGATTTAGCAACATCTCCACAATTATTTCCAATTAATAAAACATGTACATCTCCGTCCATTTGTGATGCTGCAGTAATTGCATTTAATGTAAAAGGTCTTACTTCTTTGTTGTTATGCTCTGCTATTAATAAAACTGACATTATATTACCTTTGCCTCGTTTTTAAGTTTGCTAACTAACTCGGCAACACTTGCAACTTTAATTCCTGCTTTTCTTTTTGGTGGTTCTTCTACTTTAATTTGTTGAACTCTAGGAGTTGTGTCAACTCCAAGATCTGCTGCTGTTAAAATTTCCAAAGGTTTTTTTTTAGATTTCATAATATTTGGTAGTGAAGCATAACGTGGCTCATTTAACCTTAAATCACATGTCACAATAGCTGGTAGATTAACTTCAATTGTTTCTAATCCTTCATCAATTTCTCTTGTTACTACTAAAGTTCTGTCTTTTATTTCAATTTTTGATGCAAATGTTGCTTGAGGCCAATTCAATAAAGCACTTAACATTTGACCTGTTTGATTACAGTCATCATCAATTGCTTGTTTGCCCATAAAAACTAGGTCTGGTTTTTCTTTTTCAACAATTTTTTGTAGTGCTTTTGCTACGGCTAATGGCTCAACAATTCCTTCAGTTTTGATTAAAATTCCTCTATCAGCACCAACTGCCAAAGCTTTTCTAACAGTTTCTTGTGATTTTTCTTCACCAACTGTAATTGCTATAATCTCTGTTGCTTTACCTGCTTCTTTAATTTTTACAGCTTCTTCAATCGCATTATCATCAGGTGGATTACTAGACATTTTTACATTATCGGTAACAACACCAGTTCCATCTTCTTTAACTCTGACTTGAACGTTGTAATCAATTACTCTTTTAACAGCGACTAATATTTTCATTATGCTCTCAATAAATTATTTTCTGGATCGTAAGGACTCTCATCTAATATTGTAGCATCGTACATTTTTCCTAAAATATCAATTTTCAATTTTTGACCAGTTGTCGCAACATTTGGTTTTACCATTCCTAATGCAATTGATTTTCCTAATCTAAAACCAAAATCACCACCTGTTGCACGGCCTACAACTTTATCATTTTCATAAATTGGGTTGTTTCCTAGTACATCCGCATCTTCAACATTGTGAATTTCCATTGTTACCAATTTATTATCAAATCCCTTTTCTCTCCATTTATTAAGCGCTTCTAAACCAATAAATTTACCTTTATTTGGATGTATGAACCTGTCCAATCCAGATTCGTACGGTGAATATTCAATTGATAATTCTGTTCCAACAAGTTTGTATGATTTCTCAAGCCTTAAACTATTCATTGCTCTAATTCCATAAGGTTTAAGGCCTAAATCTTTGCCAGCTTCCATTAATTTGTCAAATATATGGTTTTGGTATTCGATTGGATGATGAAGCTCCCAACCTAATTCACCAACAAAGTTTACTCTCATGGCATTAACTGGTGCGTTTCCAACATTTACATTTTTAGCACTCAACCATTTAAAGTTTTCACCAGAAAAATCATCCTTAGAAACTCTTATCATTAACTCTCTTGCTTTTGGACCAGACACAACAAGTACGCCCATGCTATTGGTTAGATTTTCAAATTGAACTGTCCCATCTGTTGGCATCCATTTTTGAATCCAATCATGATCTAATCTTTGGTTTGCTCCCGCAGAAACTAAATAGAAACTATCTGAAGCTTCTCTCATTATTGTAAATTCAGAATGCACTCCTCCCTTAGTATTAAGAGCGTGACACAAACCAATTCTTCCTATTTTTTTTGGAAGTTTATTGGCAACTAAATAATCTAAAAACTCTTCAGCACCTGGTCCTTTAATTCTACATTTTGCAAATGCAGTCATATCTAAAAGACCCACATTTTCTTTTACATTTTTGCATTCTTTTTTTATTGCTTCGAACCACTTGGATCTTCTAAAAGACCAATCATCTTTTTGTTCCATTCCATCTACTGCAAAGAAATTCGGTCTCTCCCAACCAAATTTTTGACCAAACACAGCACCTAATGTTTTCATTCTATCGTAACAAGGTGATGTTCTTAATTCTCTAGCAGCACCTCTTTCCTCATCTGGATAATGAACTTTAAATACATGATTGTAGGCTTCTTCATTTTTTTCTTTTAAATAAGATTTTGTTGCATAATCACCAAACCTTCTAGGTTCAACACCAAGCATATCAATTGTTGGTTCTCCATCTACAATCCATTCTGCAAGTTGCCATCCAGCCCCACCTGCCGCAGTAATACCAAAACTATGTCCTTCATTTATCCAAAAATTTTTAAGTCCCCACGCTGGACCTACAATTGGGTTTCCATCCGGTGTGTAACAAATCGCACCGTTATAAACTTTTTTTACACCAACTTCTCCAAAAGCTGGAACTCTATGAATTGCACCTTCTATATGTGGAGCAAGTCTATCTAAATCCTCTTGAAATAACTCATACTCAGAATCCTTTGATGGGCCATCCACGTAACAGGCTGGTGCACCATCTTCATAGGGTCCTAAAATTAAACCACCTGCTTCTTCTCTCATGTACCATCTGCTATCACTATCTCTTAAAACGCCCATCTCTGGTAAGCCTTCTTTTTTTCTTTTTAAAATATCTGGATGTGCTTCTGTGACAATATATTGATGCTCAACTGGAATAACAGGAATATCTAAACCAACCATTTTTCCAGTTTGTCTTGCGAAGTTACCTGAACATGAAATTACATGTTCGCATTCAATCACTCCTTTGTCAGTTTCAACAATCCATCCATCTTTAGTTTGTTTAATTCCAACTACAGCTGTATTTCTATAAATCTCCGCACCCATGTTTCTTGCGCCTGTGGCCATTGCCTGTGTTAAGTCTGCAGGCTGAATGTATCCATCTTCCGGATGTTGTATTGCTCCAAGTAAATCTGAAGTATTACATAAAGGCCATATTTCTTTTACTTGATCTGGTGTCAAAAATTTTACATCAACACCTATAGTTTGTGCAACTCCTGCATACTGATGATACTCATCCATTCTATCTTTTGTGCTAGCTAAACGAATGTTTGAGACAACACTAAAGCCTACATTCTGTCCCGTTTCTTCTTCTAATTTTTTATAAAGATCAACAGCATACTTGTGAAGTTGACCAACAGAATAACTCATATTAAATAAAGGTAATAAACCAGCTGCATGCCAGGTGGATCCTGAGGTTAGCTCTTTTCTTTCAACAAGAACAACATCTGTTAAACCTTTTTTTGCTAAGTGATAAAGCGCACTTACTCCAACTACACCACCACCTACAACGACAACTTTAGCTTTCGATTTCATTAGTGCAATTCCTACTAAATTTTTATTAATTACGAAACAAAATTCGTTTAGTTGTTCTTTTAAACTGAGGAGCCTAATGGCTGTGGTGCTGATACCGCAACTGTAAGCCAACAATCTTTAAGAGGGCCTTCTTTTGTGAGTTTTTCAACAATCCATTTAAATTTATAATACTTTTTGCTCTTATCTAATATCGTAACCTCATAAGTAGCAATACCATCTATTATTTGAACCTCTAAAACTTCATGCTCCAAATGATTTAAGAGCATTTTATATGAATCGCCTTTAAGCATAGCTTTAAACCTTGCTAAAGGTCCTGTATTCTTTTGATTGCTTGGGTGTGCAAATTGCCAAGTTTGCTCAATACCATTATCTTTTGAGGGTTCGTCATTTTTTTTTAAACCTTTCAATTGGATCATAACGACCTGATATGGTTCAATACTATTATTGGGTTTAATTATATCGGCGTATGAAAAAGTTGAAAAAAAAAAGGTAAAAAAGAATACTTTAAATATTAAGGGCAGTTTTTTTAACATCTGTAAGAAATTTTTTTCTTTTTTTATCACTAACAAAAGGTACAGCAAAGTATCTTCTATAAACAATATTATAAATGCCACACATGTGAAATACTCCTCTTTTAAGTCTTCTAATTGGTAGGTTTAAAAAGAATGTTGTAATTGCTAACCTTGGAGAACCATATGTGCAAAAAATAATTGCTTTTTTTTTTCTTAAATTTCCAATTGGGTATCCATAATTCCCCCATACCTGCTTAAACCTAAAAGCCCAGGGTGGTGCCAAAACTTTATCTATCCACCCCTCAACAATTGCTGGCATTCTAAAGTTCCAAATTGGTGCGATTAAAACAATCACATCACATTCTTCAATTCTTTTACGATGATTTAAAACATCCTCTCCAGCTTCTTCGCCTGCAAAAACAGGATCAAATTTTTCTTTATACAAATCTACTGAATCAACTTTATTTCCATTTTTTTCAGCATTTTGAATAAATGTGTCTCTAATGGCTGCATTAAAGGATTTGTCATTATAATGACCATAAATAAGAAATATTTTTTTCATTATCTATTTATAAGAACCGGAAAAGCTTGAGTTACTTTTAAAAAAATTTTTTGATACTCCATTTTGGTACATCTGTTTTCTATGTATTCAATATTATTAGTCTCTACAATTTTTTTGGCTTCATCGCTGCTTATGCCTAGTTGCAACCATAAAACCTTCGCTTTAATTTTAACTGTATCTTTTGCTATTTCTATTACTTCTTTTGATGGTCTAAAAACATCCACAATATCTATTGGAGTTTTTATTTCATCTAACTTACCAAATACCTCTTCGCCTAAAATTTTTTCTCCTTTTGCACTTGGATTAACTGGAATAACTTTATATCCATATTTTTGCATATACTTCATAACAATAGTTGACGGTTTTTTTTGGTCTTTACTTACACCAATCATCGCAATCGTCTTGTTTTTAGATAGAATATCTTTTATTTCACTCATCAGATATTTTTACTTATTTTTCTTTATTTGATCTTCACAAAAATTTCTAGCCTCTTTTAAATCGGTGATTTTAGACTTGGATAATTTTTGACTACCTGCAAGACAAGCATCAACTGCTCTTTTAAAATTATGATCTCTAAAATCCATAACTACATAAAGTCCAAAAATCATAGATATAATGATTAATATATTTTTAATATTTTTTATTTTTTTAAAAATCATTTATTCTTCCATTTGGGTTTTCTTTTATCTAAAAAAGCAGAAATACCTTCTTTAGCATCCATTGCCATCATATTAATTGTCATCATTTTACTTGTATAAGTGTATGCTTTTTTTAGAGGCATTTCTAATTGCTTATAAAATGCTTGTTTTCCAATTTTAATCGTTAGATTTGATTTTGATGCAATTGTTTTGGCAATTTTTAAAACCTCTTTGTTTAATTTTGATTTTAAGTAACAATCATTTATTAAACCTATTTCTTTAGCATAATTTGCTTTAATAGGTTCTCCAGTTAACAACATCTTCATCATTGGTTTTCTATTAATTTTTCTACTTACAGCCACCATCGGCGTACTACAGAACAAGCCTATATTTACACCAGGTGTTGCGAACAATGCATCTTTAGTACTGTAAGCTAAATCGCAACTTGCAACTAATTGACATCCAGCTGCAAAAGCTGCTCCATGAACTTTAGCAATAACTGGTTTTCTTCCTTCTATTATTTGTAGCATTAATTTTGAGCAAAGACTGAATAATTTTTGGTACTTTTCTTTTTTCTTTAAGTCTCTTACTTCTATTAAATTGTGTCCCGCACTAAATCCCTTGCCTGCCCCTTCAAGAATTATTACTTTAATTTCTTTGTCATTATCTAGTTTTTTGAAAACTTTAATTAAATCATTAAGATTTTTTGTAGATAGAGAATTATATGTTTTTGGTTCATTTATAATAACTCTAGAGATATCTTTTTGTTGCTTAATTACTTTAATGTTCATTGGTAATTATTTAAGTTTACCCTCTTCTCTCATTTTAGCTCTAATTTTAGTAGCTGAAATTTCTTGAATTTCTTTTGAAAGCTCAATTTCTTCAATTTTATAACCAACTCCTCTCCCATAACAAATATTTGTAATATTTGGCACCATCATAATTTTAAAACGTCCTCCAAACTCTGGATTAAGTTTTTCTTCAATATTTTTTTTTACAGTTTCAAAATCAAAAGGGTTGTCATCAACTCCTTGAACATCTCTAATTTGAATACAAACTTGACCTGTTTTTTTAATTATTTCATTGAATAAAGTGTAATGTCCATCATGAAATGGTTGCCATCTTCCTAACATTTGTGCTGTTGGTTTTTTATTATCCCATTCGTAAGCCATTATTTTATCTCCTTAAGTATTTTTGGTGCCCAATTTCTAGCATCTTGTGTTGTAACATGAAAGTCATACTTGTCTGGTTTAACAAACATTTTATTTGTATCTTCAAATCTTCCTTCTTTAATTGTGTCTACCCAAATAACAAAATCTGCAGGAAATAAACTTCTTGCTTGGGGGGTTGGACAAATAAAATCTGCAACTACATAATTGCCCTCATCTTTTAATATGGTAGCAAATTCTGCCATTCTTTTTGCTTGTCTTTTTCTTCCTTCTGCAGAAAAATCCCAATCGTTAGCTTCTTTTCTAACCTCGTCTGCATTTAATCTTTTAGCACTCAACATTGGACCTAACTCATTAGCTAAAGTTGTTTTTCCAGATCCGGGTAGCCCCATTATTAAAATTATTTTCATTTTAGATTAAATTACCCACAACCCATTTATGAAACTGATGTGTTGGATTATCCATCACAGGGGAAAAATTTCCCCCGTTATAAGCTGGTGAATTTCTTCCATCTTGCATTCCTTCAACTGCTTTTATATCCTCAGTCATAACATCTCTCCAAAATTTAGAGTTTTCTTTTCTCATATTTTTTAATTCCTCTCCATTAGCACTATCTTCACCAATATAATACATTTCCAAATGTTCCTTTGTTTCATTGATTGAAATGGGCTCTAACCAAAAAACATAAAAATGATCAATATGCAAACCTATCATTACATTAGGAAACAAAGCTATGTATTCTGAATTTTTTAGCATCCCTTTATCCCAATTAGGAAAAATATTAAATTTTTTATTTCCTTTTATGTGCTGTTTATACTTCTTACTTCCTTGTCCAGCAAATCTGTTTGGCAAACCTTGAATATGATAATGATCATTTATATTAGATACTTTATTTAACTCTGGATGTATCCATGGCAAATGATAACTTTCACAATAATTTTCTATAGCAAACTTCCAATTACACTTTACGTCTAAAGTAAAATAACCATAATCCCTTGAATGTACTAATAATTCTTGGTCATCATGGTTAATAAATTTAGACCATCTTTGCTCAAGTGGTTTAATATATTCATTAAAATCCTCTTCGTTTGAATTGATATTTATAAAAATAATATCCATCCAAATTTTAGACCTTACTTCTTTAAGGTTGCTTTGATTCTTATCAAATTTTTCAGTTTCATGAATATTAAACCCTCCAATATTAGGTGTTGCTACAAGATTTCCTTTAAAATCATATGACCATGAATGATAAGGACATCTAATTACATTCTTTAAATTACACACCTTATCTAAAAGCTTAAAGCCTCTGTGGCTACAAACGTTATGAAACACTCGAATTTTTAAACTTTTATCTCTAACTATGATCAAAGGAATCCCGAGTAGATTGTATGGTTTAACGTCTCCCACATTTGGTATCGAGCTTCCAATGCCAATTACAGTCCATTTATTACAAAAAATCTTATCTCTCTCATACTTTAAATATTTTTCGCTAGTATAGCATTGATTTGGAAGGCCATTTGCAGTCTCAATTGGCTTATCTACGTTCATCAATTTCTTGATGTCTAAGATTTCTGAAAGATTTTTATTTTTGTCGTTTTTGTGCACAAAAAAAATTACCACGGACATTATTTTTGGCAACAAATTTCGTTAAAAGTCTCTGTTGAATTTCTTTGACAGCTTTTACAAATAATATAATCATCTGGAAAAATGAATTTTTCATTAGAAATTGGTCCTCATACCGACCTCGAAACCTTGCCTCCAGTTAAGGATGTTTATGTAACAATGTTACCAGGTGGAGATTATAAAGAGACGGCTGATAAATCAGGCGACCTTGTTAAAAAAGGTTTTAACCCTGTTCCTCACTTCCCAGCTAGATCTATAAACAATGAAAAAGAATTAAAAAGTTATGTTTTAAGGTGTAAAGATCAGGGAGTTAAGCAAGCTTTAGTTATTGGCGGAAGTAGAGAGCCAATTGGTAAATTTGATAGCTCATTTCAAATTTTAGAAACAGGTTTTTTTGATGGAATTAAAATTGGTGTAGCTGGACATCCTGAAGGAAATCCAGATATACCTGAGCAAAATTTAGAAAAAGCAATGATAGATAAAAAGCCTTATGCTGATTACATTGTCACTCAATGGCTATTAGATAGTCAGCCTATTGTTGATTTTATTTCTAAACAAAGCGTACCAGTGCATGTTGGAATTACTGGGCCAATGAAAATATCTAGCTTAATTAAATTTGCTAATATTGTCGGGGCGAAAAATTCTATTAATTTTCTTAGATCTAATTTTACAAAGGCGTTAGATTTACTGAAACCTAAAGACCCTAATGAATTAATTGGGAAAGTGAAAGAGTTCACTGATAACTTCCACATTTATACATTCGGCGGCTTGAAGGAAACAAACAAGTGGTTGAAGGAGAACGGTTATGTCTAAAGAATTTGACTATACTAAACTAAGACAAGCTACTACAGTTGATCAATCGGATCGAGCAGTACCATACAATTTAAGACAAAGTGGTCCAACAAAAGTTGAAATGCTTATTTCAACAAGAGTAAGAAAATCACCTTATTGGCATTTATCAATGCAAGCAGGTTGCTGGAGAGCAACTGTTTACAATCGTATTTATCACCCAAGAGGATATGTAAAACCAGAAGATGGTGGAGCAATGGTTGAGTATGATGCAATTGTTAATCATGTTACAATGTGGAATGTTGCTGTTGAAAGACAAATAAGAGTCAAAGGTCCTGATGCAGAAAAGTTTACTGACTATGTAATAACAAGAGATGCAACTAAAATTTCACCTATGAGAGCAAGATATGTAATTTTATGTAATGCTTATGGTGGAGTTTTAAATGATCCAATTCTTCTTAGAATTTCAAAAGATGAGTTTTGGTTTTCGTTGTCAGACTCCGATATCGGCATGTATCTACAAGGTGTTAATGCTGACGGTAGGTTTGACTGCACCATTGATGAAATTGATGTTAGTCCAGTTCAAATACAAGGTCCAAAATCAAAAGCTTTAATGAAAGATCTTTGTGGGGATCAAGTTGATTTCGACAATATGCCTTTCTACGGTTTAGCAGAAGTTAAAGTGGGCGGAAGAAGTTGTGTTATTTCTCAATCTGGTTTCTCAGGTGAAGCTGGCTACGAGATATACTTAAGAGATTCAACTTTGTACGCTGATGATATGTGGAATGCAGTTCTTGCTGCTGGAAAAAAACATAGCCTAATGGTTATTGCTCCTGCTCATCATAGAAGAATTCAAGCAGGAATTCTTTCATGGGGACAAGATATGGATCAGCAACACAATCCTTTTCAATGCAATCTTGGTTACCAAGTTTCATTATCTGGTAAAGGTGAATGGAATAAAAAAGCAGATTACGTAGGAAAAGCCGCACTAGAAAAAATGGGTGCTGAAATCAAAAGTGGTAAAAAACCTTACAAGCTTCAGTTAGTTGGGCTTGAGTTGGGTGGAAAACCTATTGAAGAATATGCGCCTGATTTTTGGCTAGTGTCACCTGAAAGTGGTGGAGATCCAGTTGGATTTATTACCTCTCCTTGGTACCATCCAGAAAAAGGTCAAAACATTGCAATGGGATATGTGCCATTTGATGGAACATTGAACTCAAACGGATTTCCAAAAGGTAAGATTGGAACCAAATATAAAGTTCATTTACCTGAAAAATACTCAGATAAACCAGGTACACCTGTGGATGCTGTGGTAGTGGATATACCATTTAAAGAATCTTTTAATGCTAACACTAGAGAAGTTGTAAAAGGTTAATTCTATTTTTAGGGGGGGGGTAGAACCCCCCCCCTTTTTTTTCCAATACCAAGCATGTCAAAAATTTTTTTAATTGCAATTTGCTTTATAATAGCTCTTGCTTTAATATTCTTTCCATTAATTGTTTCATACAAAGAA
>Ga0209632_10005824_pt1 | contig 10585 bp, 7 predicted proteins | sample COG_10_FD_184754 | JGI IMG/M metagenome (GOLD analysis project Ga0209632, IMG submission 184754) | Pelagic Microbial community sample from North Sea - COGITO 998_met_10 (SPAdes) (version 2) | ecosystem: Environmental > Aquatic > Marine > Neritic zone/Coastal water | place: Helgoland, sampling...
TGTGATGATTACAAATAGAATATCGTATGTACGAAGTAGTTGCAACAATTGCCATAATCATCAAAAAAATTAAAAATCCGATTGTTATCCAAAACATATACAACTGTTACAGAAAATATGAGTCTAACAGATTTACACACAACCGTATTTAGCCGTTTTGCAACAACCAAATGTACGACGATGAAATTGAGTGATTCCATATTTTGTGATTGCATCTAGATGTTTTTTTGTTCCATATCCCATATGTTCGTTCATGGCATATAGGTTAATCAAGATAGGATGTTTCTTGCATAAAGATGCAATATAATTGTCCCTGGAAACTTTAGCTAAAATAGATGCAGCGGCAATATTTCCAAAAGAATTGTCTCCTTGCGTAAATGTTTGATAAGAGATTCGCTTTGACTCGTTGTTCTCAAATAAGTGATGATATGGTGGGAAATCATTTCCATCTACCATTAAGAAATATTTTTCTTTTTCAGATGGCTCGATTTTAGATTCTAATTGTGAAATGATTTCTTTCGCACATGTATGCATACCTTTTACAACTGCTTCTCGAATATTAATTTCATCAATTTCTGCGGCTTCAATATAAGTTATATGGTACGCAAGCGCATTTTCTATAATGTAATCGTAAATACATGGCAATTGACGTTTTGATATTTTTTTACTATCCCGCAAACTCTCAAAGTTCATCGAACCATCTTTAGGTAAAACCACGCCCGCAACATATAGACGTCCAAACATCGGTCCACGACCGGCTTCGTCGATCCCTATTTCATAGGTATATTTTTCTGTATTATAAAATGGAGGTAAAGGTTCACGAGGAACTCTTTTTTTCTTTGTTTTGGGTTTAGGAATAATATTATCTATTTCTGGTTGCAGCATCATTTGGTGTTCTGATATATTGTTTTCTTCTTGCATGTATATTTCATATGTATAAAACAATATAAATCAATACAAATCAATTTTCACACAATATTTTTATGCCATTATGATATAGTTCATGGCAGCATCATTCCGTTTGAATGGTTTACACATTTTTTTGATATTATTGGCCGTTTTATTGATCGGTTATTTATTAAACTATACTTGGGAAAGTTTTCAATGTGGTTGTGGAAAAGAAGGATTTGGTAATTTAGAAGGATACGGAGAAGCATTGTCGGGATACTCTACTGACAACAAGAAAGTAGTGAATTTGTACGGAAATGTCTTTTTCGATCCTGTAGGGAAAAATTTCATTGAAGTTCTCTCAGAAAATGAATTAAGAATCACAGATAATGAAAACAGATCAGTCAATCATGTTATTCAACAATCGAATACGTTTTCGCTTGAAAATGTTCTATGGTCTAGCAATACAACCAATGGATCTTATGCAATATTATCTAACACAGGAATTCTAGATGTATTTGATAGTGGAAATCAAAAAGTCTGGTCGTCGCCTGACCCAACCGATTCTTCCGTGAGTAATTCATTTTTAGTACCACAAAACGATGGCAATTTGGTAATATATAAGGGTTCAAATCCAAGTGAAAATGTGGGATCGCTTTGGTCGTCTAATACACATGGACGTCAAGGTATTGCAAATGAGACATACAAAGGCACCAACGGTGCAGTCGGACAAGACTTTATGAAAAGTGGAGATAGATTATCTAGCGGACAGTGGTTAGGAAGTGCCGATGGTAGCACTGTTTTAAAAATGAATGCGGACGGTAATTTGGTATTGTATGGTGTAAGCAGTTCTGGAACATCATCCGGAGAAAATAATTATGTTGTACCCACCACAACAAATAATGGAAAATCTTTTATGTATTTAGGAAATAATGTCAATTCAGAAGGTTCGAAAACACTTGCCTGTTTATATGTACCTATACAATCTGCTTCATCATCTGTATCATTTATCCATGTATTAGATTTAGAAAAAACTACATTTAAATCACAAAAGCACATTGGAACATTTTATTTCAATGGTACAGAAGTTCTCTCAGAGACAGTCATGCAAAATATTGGAGACATCACTCAATTAAACAACATGTCTGCTGAATTCGACAAACCATTACAAGAAGATTTGCAAAGTACGCCTGTAAATGATAACATGTCTGTTGTTGTAAGCTCAACTTCCAATGCAGTAAAAGTGGTAGCTCAAAAAAAAGAGACCAATGGTTCTAGTGGATTCCATGCTTTGATTGCATTTTCCGAAAGTGGCGAACCCAAAATGGTAGCAGTGGAGACAAGTGCAGGAACTGCAACAACTGAAACGAATAACAATTCTACTACAAAAGAGGGAAGTAGTGATTGTGATCTTGCAAAAAAGATGAGAGAATACAAAGAACTTCAAGAGACAATTTTCGGGTTTAAAGAAATGAAATCGTCTTTTTTCAATTATGGATCTTCGGATGACTATTTCTTAAAAACAGAGGTTGTACCACCTGTATGCCCGGCCTGTCCTTCGTGCTCTGATTCTAATGGTTGTTGCGGCCATCGCGGTGGAAATAGTGGAAATAGTGGAAATAGCGGAAGTGGTACTTCATCTAATGATAAAAAATCGAATACAACTAATAAATCTCAGAGTGGTTCTGGAAATAAAAGTAACTCATTAATTCGTGATGCAGGATCGGGTGCAACAAATTTGATTCGTGATGGTGCAAGTGGTGCCGACGATTTAGTCCGCGATGCGGCAAGCGGTACGACAAAATTGGCACGCGATGCAGTGGGAGGAACTTATGATGTTGCAAAAGATGTGGTGTCTGGAACTGGGGAGGTCGCACAAAATGCCGCATCCGATGCATATGGTGTTGCAAAAGACGTGACAACTGGAACAGTTGGTCTTGGTCGCGAAATCGTTGGAGGCGTTTTTGATACTGCATCAAATATCGTAGGTGGTGCGGTCGGTCTCGGAAAAGATGTAGTGGGTGGTACAGTCGGTCTTGGAAAAGATGTAGTAGGTGGTATAACCAAAGGAATACCAAATTATGGTTCACCGACAACGGCAACAACCCGTAATTCGGGACCTACCACACAAATGGGTGGATATCAACAATCTTATGGAGGAGGTTACTCGAATCCATCTTATCCTCCACAAACCGCAGGCCAAGACCCATATGGATATTATGGTTCAGTTCCTATGAAAGCCCCTAGTAATTACATTGCAAGAACGGCAGATTTCAGTTCTTTTGGAAAATAACTCGTTTTACGTTAAAATCATAATAAAAAAATGATGTATACTATTAAGAGAGTATACATGATCGCACAGCACATTCTGAATACATATCTAGATCGTAATGATATGAAAGAATCAATGACAAAAATTCTGGACGATTTTGAAGAAGCATCCGTGAAAAAAGGAATCTATATATATGGAAATCCAGGATGTGGAAAAACGAAATTTGTTATGGAGCTTTTGACTTCAATGTCTTATGACATCATACGTTATGATGCGGGTGATGTTCGAAACAAGACATTGTTTTCAAATATTGATAATAATCACATTTCAAAATATAATGTACTTGATTTGATGAAACGGAAGAAAAAGAAAATTGCGATCGTGATGGACGAAATTGACGGAATGAATAGTGGAGATAAAGGAGGATTAGATGCACTTATTCGCCTGATTCGTCAAAAGAAAACAAAAAAGCAAAAAACCGAAAATAGCACACTAAATCCAGTGATATGTATAGGAAATCATGAGAACGATAAAAAAATACGCGAATTGATGAATGTATGTCACGTATTTGAATTAAAGATACCGACAGATAAACAAATAGAAACCTTGCTTTTAAATCATCTTCAAGAGTATAAATCATTCACAAAACAGTTTCAAAAACTGATGATTTGGTATATCCAAGGAGACTTGCGGAAACTATTTTTCTTAATTTCATTGTCTAAAAATAAGCCCGAAATGTTACAAGAACATAATTTGTATAATATTTTCCATGTAAAATTGTCAAATGAGGACACAAAGACGATTACAAAACGTTTATTAGAAGCACATATTCCACTAAACCAACACAATACGTTTCTAAATGAAACCGATCGCACAACTATATCGCTTCTCTGGCATGAAAATGTATGGAAGAAATTTTCTAATTATCCACCTGATAAAGTATTCCCTTTTTATCAGAAAATTTTAGAAAATATATGTTTTTCTGATTATATTGGGCGAATCACATTTCAAAACCAAATATGGCAATTTAATGAGATGACTTCGCTGATAAAAACGTTTCATAACAATAAATTATTACACGCGAATTTCCCAACACAAATAAAAATACCGGAAATCGATTTTACCAAAGTATTAACAAAATATTCCACCGAATATAACAATCAAATATTTATTCAAAATATGTGTCATAAGTTATGTTCGGATAAGAAAGATTTAATTGGATTTTTCCAAGAACTTCGTACTACGTATGGTGTGTATTTTTATATGAATATTCAGAATATTAATCGATTATCAAATTTCTTCACGCGTTATGATGTAGATGTATTGGATATGAAGCGCATGTGTCGTTATTTAGATAAAAACGTGAAAAAAGAAGACGAAAAAATCATTATCGAGGATTCAGATAGTGATCGATAGTTGCGTATTTTAGCATAATGTAAAATACGAAATATTTATTGAACTATTACTGGTTCCGGGAGTCTAGAACTTTCCATAGTCGAAATTTGTGTTTCTAATGTCTTGATGGTTTCTGTCATTTCTTGTATTTTTTCATCCTTTTGAATGATCGCTTTCTTTTGTACTTCTAATAAATGTATAATTTCTGGTTGTGTGAGAGTTTTGTTATCTTTACCCGGTTGCTGCAATACGATTTGACTAGATTGTGATGATGCATTTTTTAATGCTTCTTCGAGTTGTTTGATCTTGTTTGAACGATTTTCTAATTCTTTCTGTAGATTTTCCATTAACTTCACAACTTCCTGATTGTTAACTGTGCGTGGTGGTTGACCCGGAGCTTGTATGACAATTTGGCCCTGTGTTGCCGCCATTTGTTTCCTCATTTCTTCACGTTGTTTTTCGATTTCCTTTGTTTGAGCGATGACGTCTGGCTTCATAGAGGGGTCTCCGGGCCTATAATCTTCTAACAATTTATCAATGTCTGTTAAGAAATAATCTTTGATATTTTTTTCACTATTAAATTTAATAAATTCTTCAATCTTACGCTCACATGCGACAAATTTTGGATTAGGTGTTTCCAACAATTTTTTTTTGTCAAACGTATTTTGGACGTGAGAAAAGACTAAAATGGTTTTTAATGGGTCTAATTGTGCGAAAGGAATAGTATAATTTTTTAAAAATTCTTTTTCTTCTGCCAAACATGCTTTTTCGTCATATTTCGTTTGATCTAGTAATTCTCGGCGAAATGCGAATGTACCTGCGGTTGCATGATTGGGTCCATATGGACCGCCTTTATACATGGTTTGAATGTGTTTGAAATACACATAGATTTCACTTGAACCGGCACATAATGCTTTTGGGTTTTGTTGCAATGTTTCGACCGCATGTTCTATTCGTTCTGGTGGATAATAGTCATCGTCGTCCATGTACACAATGATGGAGCCATTCGCTTTTGTATGCATATAATTTCGTTTTGCACCCAGTGTCATCTTTTGATCTATTCTGAAATATTGGATTTGTGGTATATTTGCGTGTTTTATTAAATCTTCGATTCTATCTGTACCATCGTCCACAATAATCCATTCAATCCGGCTTTTAGGATAAGTCTGGTTTCGAAAACATTCAAACATAATTGGAATAAAGGGTCGTCGATTGAATGTAGGCGTACATATACTTACCAAAGGTTTTGTCTTGTTCTTATTCTTATTCTTTTTATTGTTTTTTCCACCCATATATTTTTTCATATGAATATCATTTTATATCATTTCTATACAAATGGTTTTATTACTGCATACCAACTCGTCCAAAAAAACAGGGACACCAAAATTTGAATTTTCCTCAAAAAAACAGGGACACCAAAATTTGAATTTTCCTAAAAAAAAATAGGGACACCTAAATTTGAATTCGCAGCCTAAACAAAAATATTTACACAATTATTTTTCCTTTTATGACAAACGCGAATAAAATAAAAACTAGATCAACATCAAAGACCACAATGGATATATTTCATTGTAAAAGACAACTAGACTATGATTTTTCAGTAGATCATGATGATATAGATGACGAACAACATTATGCAGACATGTATATCATGAATAATGGTACACTCTGTAGATCACAAAACGGATTGCGGCGAAGCAAACGAATGATACAAAGATGGGCGGCACCAACTTATTTCTCTCATTTAAAAACAAAGTTACCTGCATTGAAAACGTATGACATAATAAAAGATGAGAAACTCGAAGAAGGCATGATAATGGGTAAAATGGAAGCTGCCAATATCATCCTCTCTCTAAAAGTTCCCCGTTCTCTTTCTGAATAAGTACAATCCAGTATAGGTTACTAAACAAAATATTCTTTGTATGTAAATTAAGTTATTAACCAAGTGATTGATTCGGTTGTTTCTTCAAACCGTAATAAAGTAGTAGGTTAGACTATTTGCTTTTACGATTATTCATATAAGCCTATTGGTCGTAGCTCCATGATGGATCATTAGAATTATCACTTGTAAAAGTTTCTGTAGGTGTATCAATTGGAGTTACTGGCAATGTAGGAGTTATTGGCAATGTAGGAGTTATTGGCAATGTAGGAGTTATTGGCAATGTAGGAGTTACTACTGATGGGGAATAATCTGGAATCGCTCCGGGAGTTTTATTTACACTAACATCTTCTGTCGTGGGTACTCGATTATTTAAATATGTCATCGCTACATAAATGATGAATAATACGACTGTCACTGTAATATTAAAAACGGTAACTAGGCCACCGACCGTACTAATTTTGAAATCAGTGAAACCTTGAATCGTTTTAAATAAAAAGAATAGTAAGAATAAAAAGAACAATATATATTTGATTCCGTATTTATACATAATATGATCGAAACCGCCTCGGAGTTCCGTCTGATTGGAAAACATACTATTTTTCAACATCTCTTCTGTGTTATAGACGAAACTATCGTTGTCTCGGCCACCCATTAATCGATATAAAACTTGTTTGATGTCTTGTAGAGAACCCATACATGCATACAAAATATATATCACGAATAACAGTTGAGCGAGTGGAGCGATAGCCATAGATAATGCCAAATGGATAATTGTCGCAATCACATACAAAAAATTTAAATAGATGACAACGACGTCTTTTTTAGAAATGCTTACAAACAAGTAAAAAAGCCAAGCAAATACAATAAACATATACATAGAAGAACTCGCACGATAATCAAATACATTTAGAAACATTTTACCAATTTCATCCAAGAAAAAATAAACCAAAAAATAACACATCATAAAGAGACATGCAAAACGCAAAGTGGGAGTTGAGTCTAGTCCCATCCATGAAAATAATGTACGAATCCCTTCAGTAAACATATAATGAAACATATCACATGGTGCAAAAATATACAGTAACATGCTAGGGATTACATAATCCAGAGTAGTATTGCCAGTTTGAAATAGTTCTGTTATACCTGACAATTTGGTAGAACTATACACACGACTAAATATCATGTATGTCATGTATAATGCAATGAAAATATAGATAAATTCATACGCACTATGAGAGAGTGTTCGTTTATCGTCTTTTTTATCTTCTTTGTATTTCTGTCTAGACACATTTGTGTTTGTATTAGATGCAACAGTATCTACGAATTCATCGGTAAAACGATTCACCACACCGGGGTATATCGAAAATATGGATTGAAAAATTCGTTTCCATCCTTGTAAGCTAGTAAAATCCTTTCCTTGAATGGGGATCGCTTTTTGAACTTTCTTCGTAGTTTTTGACAAAAAATTTCCCTTATTTGATCCAGATGTAAATCCTTCCAATTTTCCCACTATATCCAGTTCTTCAGATTTCTCATTTTCGTTATCTAGATCATCATCATGGACCGATATAAGTTGCTTGATATTTGAGAAATTCCGTTTTACACGTGATCGAAAAATATTTTGAATACGCTTCTCTGTAGAAGAAATATCGGATGTATCTTCTAGATTTTCTTGGATCATGGTATCTTTCATATAACAGTAATATATATTGTCATGATATATATTAACGGATTTATCCACATTATCGTGCATATAACATTCCGCAATTTCCTGCATTAAATGTTAGCATATTATATCGTTCTTCGAATATTACCAGATTATATGTATATTCAAATAATCGCCAATTAGACTTCCCAACCGCAACCACTTCTCCATCTGCGTTACATTGTATTTCATAGTTTGAACTGAGACGATCTATTTCGGGAACATGTGTTTGGAACTCTAATTCAATGGTTTTAAATTTTCCTAAATTAATCGCACCACATGGTTGGTAAGTACGAGGATTTGTATCTAGACAAAATTGGTAGCAATACAATCCTTCTTGCGCGAAACCATTGGTGCGAGAATATTTTTCAATATAGTCGAAAACACCGCGAGGTAAAGTATTTTCCCTATATTTTCCGTCTAATATAATACCCATTGTAGTCATTATATGTTTATGGTTTTCTACACTATAATCCCCGCTAATGTAAATGCCTGTATTGTAAGCAACGCCATTTTTGTCTTTCGGGTTTAGTAACAATGCTCGAGGAGGCGGTCGAATGTCACTAGGCAAAGTTTTATACGGCCAATTGGAATAATTAGACCATTCATTCCGCATATTCACATCGTTTCGTTGAAAATACCACATCCAATCTGACACCATACCAGTAGAGTTTTCCAATTTAACTTTTTTAGTTCCATGAATATTGTCATAGACATAGCGATGTACTTCTTTTACTAAATATGTCTGATCTTCTTCTGCAAATCGTTGTCGTTCTTCTTTAGACAAAAAGGCATATGTACTTAATAGATGGACGTCTGCGTTCCATGTATTGATTTGAAAGTCATATGCGTCCTTGTTTGATGAACCGTAATTTACAGGATAATTATTGGTTTCTGATGGATAGTTTCCACTTTCATCCATTGCGACTACAATGTGCTGTTTTTTAGGTCCTTGTAAAAATCTATACATCTGGAAACGATCTTGATTAAAATCTGGTTTTACATAGGGGTAAAAATGGTCGTCTTCCCAATCGAATGGATCTCTCACCTGAAATAATTCTTGTATAGGTCGTAAAGTGACACTTATTTCTAATTCATTATACTGTAAAGCGACTAAAGGAAACGCACAACGACTATCGAGGGTGAACCATGCATTTAGAGGTACATATAAATTTTGTCCGCGTATAGACGGTTCTAAACCATTTATTGGTGGATTCTGTTCGTTATAAAATACATTTGGGTAGTTGTTTTCTCTCATGTAGGCCAACGCAGGGTTATTTAACTCTTTTATATTTCCGGTCATCGTGTTAAATGCCGCTTTTTTGCTTTCACTAAAGTCTCTATCTACCATTGCACTTAGAAAATCCCCGGTGTATCGCGCCAATACAAATGAGCCACATCGAATTTCGATTTCTTGAATCATTCGAGCACCTACATCTTCAATCCATCGAAATTCATAGGGTACCCATTTGTTATTTGTATTAATCCCTCTGTTTACAACATTTCCATCTTGCATGATCTCGTTGATAGGAGGGTATACTGGGCTCCATATGTCTGGAAGAGTCATCACCAAATAAGTATCCATTAATAAATCTGCATACCGTGGCATTTTAAACAAAAATGTAGACGGTTCAGTTAGACGCAAATCTCGAGTTCCCTTAAAATCAACCCGGAATTTTTGCAATCCAAAGTTCGTATATTTTGAATATGTCACTTTGAAAAACGTTTTGGTAGGTTCGCCCGTTAGAAATATATTGGCATTCCCAACGGCTACTAAATTCATTAAACCTCCTGCCATTTGTTTTATGTTATACTATAAAATATATTTCTATTATATAATTTATATTTAACAATAATATCATGCAAGAATTTCCAAGCTTTAAGAAAATCATTTTCATTGCGGTATTGCTTATATGTTTCTTTATACTGTATAATTTAATTCAACAACGCAATCTTTTACTAGATCAAAATAGTGATACAACCAAAGAGGGATTTTCGTCAGAAACGAATACTATGGCAACAATACGTAACACAACTATGTCTAATACTTTACCATTAAAACAATATGTAATAATGTCTTCTTGGAATAGCTGTGTAGAAAGCACCTATAAAGTGAGTTTGAAGCAACTAAATCATGTTTTAGAAAACGGCTGTCGTTTTTTAGATTTTGAAGTATATAATGTTGACGATAAACCAGTCATCGCTTATTCTTCATCTGGATATATTGCCACTCAACCGAATCAAGAAATTGACAGTAATACTCTGAAATTCCGAGACGTATGTAATTTGGTTGCATCTACATCAAAGGCACCGAATAAAAATGATCCTCTCTTTCTTCACTTTCGTGTAAAAACGAATAATATGAGTATACTCGAAAAAATGGCAATCGATATTATGGGGTCTGGTTTAAAAGACAAAGGACTAGGAGATGAGTCTCTAAGTG
>Ga0209632_10005832_pt1 | contig 10577 bp, 8 predicted proteins | sample COG_10_FD_184754 | JGI IMG/M metagenome (GOLD analysis project Ga0209632, IMG submission 184754) | Pelagic Microbial community sample from North Sea - COGITO 998_met_10 (SPAdes) (version 2) | ecosystem: Environmental > Aquatic > Marine > Neritic zone/Coastal water | place: Helgoland, sampling...
CAAAATTTTTTAGTGCTTGTTCGTCATGGGCAAAGTGAATGGAATGCCAAAAATTTATTCACTGGGTGGAAAGATCCAGGACTGACTCCTATTGGAGAAAAAGAAGCCTCTAATGCTGGCATCCTAATCAATGAGAGAAATATTAAATTTTCTATGATGTATACCTCTGCTTTAAAGCGAGCACAAATTACAGGTCAGATGATTTTAGAGGGCATAGCTCAAACACATATTGAGGTTATAAAAAACCAGGCTTTAAACGAAAGAGATTACGGAGATCTAGCCGGCTTAAATAAAGATGCTGCTAGAAAAGAATGGGGAGAAGAACAGGTTCATGTTTGGAGAAGATCTTATGACATACCTCCTCCAGGTGGCGAGAGCCTAAAGAATACTGCAGAAAGAGTTCTTCCTTATTTTAATTCATCAATCTTGCCAAAACTATTAGACGGAGAAAATATTTTAGTTGCTGCACATGGAAATTCACTTAGATCTTTGGTGATGCAACTTGATAATTTATCCAAAGAAGAGGTAATAGCGCTCGAGATCCCAACAGGCGCACCAATAATTTACACTTTCGATGGTAGCAAAGAACCAATTGCAAAAGAAAACCTCTTTGAATAAGCGATCTCAATTTTTCTCTCAGCAAGTTGTTCAATGGTATCTAGATCATGGAAGGCATGATTTGCCATGGCGAAAAAAAGTTACTCCTTACAGAATTTGGATCTCAGAAATCATGCTGCAGCAGACCCAAGTCAAAACGGTCGTACCTTATTTTAAAAATTTTATTAAAAAATTCCCGTCCCAAAAAAGATTGGCTGGAGCAAGCGAAGATCAAGTTTTAGCTGCATGGTCAGGCCTAGGGTTTTATCGAAGAGCTAGGAATATATTTGCTAGCAAGGAAATTATTAAAAAAAATTATGGAAATAGATTTCCAAAAGAATTTCAACAAATCATAGAATTGCCAGGAATTGGTAAATCAACTGCTGGCGCAATAATGTCATTAGCCTATCTTGAGCCGCACCCAATACTTGATGGAAATGTTAAAAGAGTCATATCAAGATTCTTAAAAAAAGAATTAGATTTTCTAAAAGAGGCTGAACTTTGGAAGCTATCTCAAGAGATGTTAAGCAGAGATGATTGCTTTTCTTATACACAAGGAATTATGGATTTGGGAGCAACGATTTGCACGCCATCAAATCCATCTTGCGATGAATGTCCGGTCAATTCTCAATGCTTATCTGCATTCAAGGTTAGATCAATTAAAAAAAATAAAACAGTATCGGCAAAAAAAGTCATTGTTATGAATTTATCATTAATACAGACTGAAAAATCTTTATTACTCGTAAAGAATGAAACTGATTCAATATGGAGAAATCTTTGGCTACCTTTTGATTCTGGATCTATAAAAAATTACATCAAAAATTTTAAGCTCACAACTAAGGAAAAAATTAAGCATGAGCTTACACATAGAAGACTGGAAATAAATTTAAAAACCTACTCTTCATTAAAAGAACAAGAAATAGAAACCAATCAAACATATAAATGGATAAAAAAGGATAGAATAGAAGAATATGGTCTACCAAAACCCATTAGCAAAGTTATTAAAGAATTATGAACACAACAGTTTTCTGTAAAAAATTTCAAAAAGATTTACCCGCCATGACAGTACCGCCAATGCCAGGGCCTATAGGCAAAGAGTTAATGGAAACCGTCTCTCAGGAAGCATGGGAGTCTTGGAAATCACATCAAACAACTCTTATTAATGAAAAACACCTAGACTTATCTCAAGCAGATACCCGCTCATGGTTGCTAGAGCAGATGGAAAAATTTTTTAACAATGAAGAAGTTGAGCAAGCTTCCGGTTTTAAAGCGATAGACTAACTATTCCACCAAGCTGTATCTGAGAAAGCTCTAATATCAACTTCGTGACTCCATGCCGACCGATGTTGTTGGGATAAGTAATAGTAAGTTTCAGCAACGCTTTCAGGCAAAACAAGACCATCATGCTCCATGCCCTTTGACTCCCTGAGTTGTTGAAATAATTCATCTCCGAGCATTTTTCCTAATGTATCTGGAGCATCAACCATTCCATCCACCACAATGTGCGCCACATGAATACCCTTGGGAGCAAATTCAGCATTTAAAGTTTGGCATAACATTCTTCTACCACCCATTGCGGCAGCATGTGAGTGCTGATTCTTATTTCCACGCATAGCAGCTGTGGCAGAAGTAACAAGAAATGTACCTAAACCTCTTTCTTCCATAATCGGCATCAAAACTTTTGCTACTCTAAATAATCCTAAATCTGCCATCCTCCAACCCCATTCAAACTCTTTTAAAGTTGTTTCATGTAATAACTTCATTCCACTTTGAGCGCCAAGGTTATATACAAGAACCTCAATTGGCCCTAAATCTTTTTCTATGTTGATGATTAACTCTTCAAGAACATTCTCTTCTATTGCATCCACTAGATAGCCTGTTGCAGAGCCGCCTGCTTCTTCAATGCTTGATACCAATTTGTCCAAGCCTCCTTGATCTGATCGTCGGCATAAACAGGAATGATAGCCCTCTATAGCAAATTTTTTTGCAACAGTACCGCCAATACCGGCACCTGCACCCAAAACTAAACAAACAGGCTTCATATTAATTCCCTCTAATCACTCTGATTAATTTTCCATTTGGTCCATCTGTTGCAAGGATAAGGCTTCCATCAGGAGATACTTCAATATCCCTTACCCTTCCAAGATCAGAAAATAAAATTTCTTCTTTAGATAATGTATCTTCAATTTGTATTCGCCTAACATCACCTGGAACAAGCGCGGAAATTAATAGACTATTTTTCCATTCAGGAAACATCGATCCATTGTAAAATGCCATGCCAGATGGAGCGATTGATGGGACCCAGTATTTAATTGGTTGTTCTAAGCCCTCTTTTTTAGTAAAGGGAGATATTGTTGCGCCGCTGTAGTCTTTGCCATAAGTAATTGCTGGCCAGCCATAATTCTTAGCTGGTTGAACTATATTGATTTCATCTCCGCCCATAGGACCATGCTCATTCTCATAAACTACTCCGTCAATAAGAACAATTCCTTGCGGATTTCTGTGACCATATGACCAAATTTCAGATAGCGCATCATCATCATTAATAAATGGATTATCCCCGGGAATGCTGCCGTCGGTATTAATTCTTATGATTTTACCGAAATGATTATCTAGGTACTGAGCTTGCTCTCGATAGTTAAAACCATCGCCAGATGTAATTAATAAAGTGCCATCTTTTAAAAAAGCCATTCTTGCGCCGTAGTGCGCTGCGGTATCTCTTGATGGTGCAGCCTTAAAAATTGTTTTGATCTCAATCAGCTTTTTAGAATCTAGCTTTGCACTAATGACCTCTAAGGTATTTGTTTTCTCGTATTTATCAGGCGATGAAAATGAAAGATATAATTTTCGATTAGTTGAAAAATTGGGATCTAGAACTACATCTGAAAGCCCTGCTTGCCCAGCAAACAAAACATCCGGAACACCGCTAATAATTTCTGGACTTAAAACACCATCTTCAATTATTCTTAATGCTCCAGTTAATTCTGTGAAAAGAATATTATTTTCATCTATAACTGCTATCCCCCAGGGATGGCTGATATTTTCTGCTAGGTTTTGATATTTATAGATGACTGATACCGCACTGGCATGCAGAGTAAATAAAATTGTAAATGCGAAAATGCTTAGTTTTTTGTTCATGATTCAACCTTACTGCTTAAGCTCGCTCCAAAAAAGTATCCGCTAACAAAGCCATAAAGGGAAAGTATTGTTTTACCAGTTATAGACCTGCCCCCAGCTAAAATATCTAAATTATAAAAGGCCAATGGCATAAGCAAGACAATTGCTAATATTGCTGCAGACCCAGCCAGACCGTAGGCAACTGATTTGCTTATCTTGACCCAGATTAATAAAATTTTAGCCACCAAAAAAGCAAAGCTCATACCAATAGCTACTAGTGCAACTAATGGAACCTCTCCACCTCCATTCATCATAAATAAATTATCAAAATATGTAGCAATAAACATCGCAAATGTAACAGGCATATTCACAGATATGAGCCAGACCAAATTGCTCATGGTTTCTTGCAAGATAACCAAAGAAGTTGCTATTAAGATGCAGAAAAATAGATAGAAAGAGCTTTTGATCATTTAAGTTTCAGAAACAATTGTGGTTTTCATAGACTTTCCACTAAGTGCCCAAAAGAAACGTAAAGTTTTAACCGCTAACAGTCGAATTGTTTTATCGAAAAATGAAACCTCTGATATGCCTGATTTTACTTCACAAACTTGCTTGCCTCTTATCAATTTCCCTGGCAGCACGCCATTAGCTTTACCGTTTTCAGAAACTACTTGGCCATTTTTTATGGTTGCAATATAACCCGTCGCATCCTGCACTAAACGCCTTCCACCTAATGGAAGATCATAAATCATTGTGGGATGACTAACATTCAACTTATCAAAATCAATAATATTAATATCAGCCAACATCCCAGGTTTTATTTCACCTCTATCAAATAAACCAAAAGTCTCAGCTGTGTCTTTGGTTTGTTTCTTGATCAACATCTCTAATGGAAATTTTCTGCCTGCCTCTCTATCTCTTCCCCAATGAGAAATATTTGTTGTTGGCATGCTCGCATCACAAATTAGTCCGCAATGAGCACCGCCATCACTTCCGCCAGCAACGGATGACTTTAATCGATATGCCTGTTCAACAAAATCTAGTTTATATTTTTCATATGGTGTGAAAGCAGCATAAATTAAATTACTGCCTTGGTTTTGAAGCATCTCATCATACATAACCTCAAGCTCAGATATATTTTTTCTTGAGGCTATCGCAGCTATGCTATCTTCTTCTTTGGGTTCATAATTTGGAGGTGTCCCCAGAATAAACTGAGTTTTATAGTTTGAGGTTATGGTTGTTGGGAGTGCTACGTCTTGGGCAATTTCTTCTCTGGTTTTATTAAAAGGGTTGTCTGCAAGTCTTGCTCTTATTTCTGATTCAAAGTCCGGTTCTTGACTAAGTAATTTTTGTTTAAAGGTTGGATCTTTTAAAATTTCTAATTTTTGATCCATGGGTAAATTTGCTATTTCTTTGTAAGCAGGAAATTGCATGAATGGATTAACTGAAGTTTCCCAGCCAAACATTAAACCAACGTTTCTCCCTGGAAATTGGGGTCGAATATTCTTACCTTTGAGAAAGTGCTCCTCAGAAAATAAAATTGTTTTTACTGCGTCGCCTTTGGTTTGCAGAAAGGTCAATCCACAATCACTTTTTTTTACATATTCCTGCATCCAGGACATTTCCATCTCTTCATCCAGCCAGTCAGATGTTATTTCTAGAGTTCCTTCTCCAGCTTTATCGACTCCAAATGCAAGAGCTCTCATCTCTTCCGAGCTTGCTTCTGTGCCAGGAACATATTTGCCATATATATCTCTATGAAGGACTGTTCTGGAGGTGCTAAATCCTAGAGCTCCAGCCTCTATGGCCTCAGTAACCAGTTCTGACATTTTGCTGATCTCTTCATCAGATGCGTCTACTTGATTCTGGCATCTTTCATAACCCATTACATAGCTTCTTAAGGGCCCATGACCCATCATAAACCCAACATCCATAACAAATTCTTTTTTGTCGATGGCATCTAAAAATTCTGGAAAAGTTTCCCAATCCCAGTCAATTCCCTCATGTAACGCTGAACCTGGAATATCTTCAACACCCTCCATTAATTGAATAAGGAAGTTTTCATCTCCGGGGCGCACTGGCGCAAATCCCACACCACAATTTCCCATAACCGCAGTTGTCACACCATGCCAGCTTGAAGGAGTTAGATAAGGGTCCCAAGATACCTGCCCATCATAGTGAGTGTGAATATCAACCCAACCAGGTGTTACTAAATTACCTTTTGCATCAAGCTCTTCTTTGCCCGAACCTTTAATCTTTCCAGCTGATGTAATTTTTCCATTATCAATTGCAACATCACCAAAAAATGGTTTTTTTCCGGAGCCATCTATTATTTTTCCGTTACGGATGACAAGATCATGAATATTACTATTTGATTCCATGGGTTTAATTTAACTTGAGATTGGTTATTATGAAACTATATTTATTGACATATTATATGTCAATAGTCTTTTACATAGGTCCATTGTTTTTAAATACTAAAAAATTGCATGGTCATATGTGTGGCTGAAATAGAGCTCAGAGTGCTCAACTTCTGGGACCATATCCAAGAATGTAAATCTCTAAATAATGGGGTTTTATTTAAAATATTATCCATGAAATCTAAAGCGACGACCTCAAGCACATGTCTCTTGAGTTTAATTCAGGCTTTGTACAGCAAAAAAGGCTAATGATATTGTAAAAATTTTTACATTTTCATTAAGCATATTAAATAAAATTAATGCTATTTTTTAGAATAGATAAAAATTGAAACCAAGTTCTATATACAAAGAAGATTCCACATTTTGTCCAATTAAACCAAGGTTGCTAGAAAATGTAAGCTGTGATTTGTTTCCAAAAACAGAATCTATTCCTAAGCTAATCTTGTCGCGTTTAAATTCATTAATCTTTTCATACGCATAATTAATAGATAGGTTTTTACTTAATTTTTTGCCAAATAGAGCTCTGTATGAAACGTTGGCTTGATATCCGCATTCTAAGTCATTAGTGAACAATTGATTGTCTTCGCATAACAGACCGAAGGCAATGGATGCTTCAGATAGAGCTTTTTCAGTGTTCTCTTGTCTAGAAATTATCAAATCTGTACTAACCGGTATGCTTAATCGATCTGCTTCCAGCTCACCGATATAAAAAAGAATATCATTGAGGCTTTCTCCGAGATACCGAGCATTCAAAGAGGCATAATTAATATCCTCGGTAGATCTTGAATAAATTAAATCTGTGGTAAAACTCTGTTGTTTGATTAAGAAATCTCCTGAGACGATTGTCCCGAAAACTTTCCTCTTTCCATCCATTTTGCCATCCAAAAGAAATCCATCATCATTAAGATTAAATTCATACCACGACTTTCCAAGAGACCCAAAAACCCCTACTCGCAAAGAATCATCAATGTCTCTAGTGAGATATGTGTGAATTTCAGCCGTATGGTCCTCTATTGAGCTATCCTCAAATCTAGCAATCTTGCCGTCAGCAAATGACAGCCTTAAACCTAAACCAGCAGTTATATTATTATTAAAATCTTTCTCGGTTATCAATGAAAGAAAACCTCTGTCTATTACATCATCTATATTTTGAATGTTCTCTGAGCTAACAACGCCTGCTTCTAAATAAACTCTTGTGTCTTCTTCGCAATTAGTTAGTTGATTTTGATAATTTAAACTTGCATTCAGAGATTTTCCTGCGGGTGATATATCCCAGTTTAATTTGTCATCATTGATAACGCATAGATCTCTCTTCTTTCTAACTTGACTCTCATTAAAACTTAGCGAATCACTGAGACTTCTTAGAACATAGTTTTGTAAACCACTTTGCAAATCATCTTTTATTTCTCTTAGTTTTGCCCTCACTTCATCCTTGTTAATTACTCTTACTATAAGATTTAACTTAGCAAAGTTACCAGCTAGATCAGTGGCTCTAATAATTAATTCATAATCGTTATCAGTATTGATATCAACAGGATTTTCATAATCTGGACTGTTGATGAATCTAAGTTCCCCCTTTGTACTTATAGATAACAAGGCAGCATCAGACCCTCCTGGAATAGTCCATGCAACTTCTTCATTTGCAGATAATGAAATAATAGAAGAATTATTTTCAAGAACTGTAATTATGTTTTGATCAATGTTAATGCCTGTGATGACAGGAGCCGTGTCATCGAGATCCAAGACTGTGACCGTGAGAGTTTGTGTGCTGGTGTTGCCTGCCTTATCAACAGCAGTGACCTCAACCACATACACATTATCTTCACCCGTATCGACTGGATTTTCAAAGTCCGGTGCCGGATCGAAAGTAATGGCGCCTGTGTTTGCATCGATTGTAAACTGGCCTTGATCATCGCCGCCGGTGATTGACCAGGTAACGGCTTCGTTAGCGGTAAAAGTTGTAACCGTGGTTTGCTCTTCATTCACGCTGATGGCAGAGGTTGCATCTCCAGCAGCACCGCTTGGGCCTGTGATGACAGGAGCCGTGTCATCCACAGCGGTAAAGTCAACTGAATCTGAATCATTGATTGCGCTACCGTTAAGAGTTGCGGTAACTGAGGCTGTTTCTACAATATTTGAAGAAGTCAAAGTGGCAGTGTATGTACCATCCTCGTTATCAGTAGTGCCTGACATAGTGCCCTTCGTAGAGGAAATAACAATCGTTTCACCCCCAGAGTTTATATTATTACCATTTACATCTTGCAGCTGAACAGTAATTGTAGTTGTTGATATGCCATCGGCGCTAATGGTTGAGTCTGCGGCAGTAATGGTTGAGGACAAAACCGAGGGAGTATCAGAAGCTGCAACGTTATTAGCATAGCTGTTGAGCGCATCTAGCAGGCCTGTTGTGGCTGCATTACCACCACCAAGTAATCCTCCACCATCCGCATAAGCAGAATTACTAGCCTCCAAAATGTAAGTCTTAGAATATGTGTTATTAGTGAGAGAATAACTTGATCCGTCATCAGCTGAACCTAGCGTTGTTAGCCCAATACCATACAGAGTTTTTCCTTGTGTATCTCTCCAATTTACAGAGGCATTAAATGACTTAACCGTCCCATTTGAGTATCTGAGAGTAAGCGTCACATCATAATCATTGCCTTGTGTACCCCCAAAAGTTCCATCATCAGTCTCATCAGAAATAATAGCTTCAGTAATATTAAGTGTAGAAAATGATAGTAAGGTTGCGTCATTTGGCTGATGAGCATTGTTTATATACTCAGCAATGGCGCCCCCGGTAAACCCTGCGGTAGCAGTAGCTGCATATATTTGAGGAGATAACAGGGCAAAAATTAAGAAAAATTTCTTTGCGCATTTGTTATGGAAGCAAAGACTATATCTCATAAATTTCTAATTTTAGTTCATATATGTGGAATTACTATACATATAATAGCGCACAAATCTTAGACAATACTCAATTAGTTTACATAAGGAAATTTCTAACAAAGAGGAACCCATCTTTATTTGATTTATTGGTAAAGAGCCTGCGGCATAAGAATTTTAAATATATGCTTAGTTAGACATCTAGATATTTAGCTAGATGAGAATGAAAATTTACTATCGCTTTTTCAAAATAACCAAAGGTTAAATGATCGTTTGCCTTTGTACTTAGGGTTTCTTGGATTGCCCTGGCTGCTTCTCGATCTTCATCCTGACCCGTGTCACCGACAAATTTTGCATCTTTCATGGCATCTTCTTTAGATAGCTTCACCTTTTTATTGCTCTTATTAATTAACGTATAAATTACCCATTTTGATCTAGAAGGACTAATAGGCTCCAAGATCACCAAATTTGAGTGCTTTGATAAAACAGAAATGCTAGCATTGGGAAATAAGCTATACACTGAGGTTATTGTTCCATCTATGACCCTGCTACCTGGATCAATATCTCTTAATTTCTCAATTCGCTTAAAGGGGAAGATAACTCGAGAATTTTGACCATAGTTTTCTACGACATTAATGTTATCTAATCCGTAGGGAAAAAATGTATCCTTATGAAGAGTTTTTATATGATAACCCTCAAGCAAAGTCTCATGCAGTATTTTCCAATTTGCCTCATCTTTAATCTCTGATTGATGAATCAAGGCTTGATCATCAGCAAAGTAATCGAGGGCTTCATCTAAAAAGTTTTTTGAAATCTCTGCATCCTGACAGACATAAACTATTCCGCCCTTTTCAATGGCATTCACTTGCTTGAGCCCATGCTTTAATGGGTCAATACCTGGAAAACCATTAGATCCAGGAATATTTCTATTCTCCCCTTTCAACCCATAGGTCCAGCCATGATAGGGACAAACAAATGATTTTTTGCAGCCACTTCCCGAAGCAACTTGCATGCCCCTGTGTCTGCAAGCATTAATAAAAGCATTTACATTATTCTCTTCATCTCTTGTTACAAGAATTGGAGTCCCGGCAGCAATTCGTGAAACATATGAGCCCTTTTCTGGAAGTGCGCTAGACGGGCAAAAAGGAACTGGCAGGGATCTAAGTAATCTAATTTCTCTATCAAACCTTTCCTGATCTACATAATTTTTAACCGGCTCTCTCCAAACTTCGCTACCTAGATCTGTTGTTTTATTATCTATGTGAGAAAAGACACGTTCGATAATTTGACCATCATCAAGCAACAATGAGGTTGGGCTGGCGAGGGAGTAATGATTTGATTGGCTCATTTGAAATAATTATTGCATATTAGTGACGTAATTTAGATTTCAGAGAAGTGAAATATTTCTTATTATAAAAATATTGAGAAAAAAATGGTGCCCAGAGGTGGAATCGAACCACCGACACAAGGATTTTCAGTCCTTTGCTCTACCGACTGAGCTATCTGGGCAATTAAAGAAAAAGAATTATAACTGAACTGGGCTTAGTGGAGAATACTTAG
>Ga0209632_10005835_pt1 | contig 10570 bp, 20 predicted proteins | sample COG_10_FD_184754 | JGI IMG/M metagenome (GOLD analysis project Ga0209632, IMG submission 184754) | Pelagic Microbial community sample from North Sea - COGITO 998_met_10 (SPAdes) (version 2) | ecosystem: Environmental > Aquatic > Marine > Neritic zone/Coastal water | place: Helgoland, sampling...
AAGCCACATATTATGCTCATACTCAAGCATAGCCTTGCCCAGATGTTCCTCCGCCTCTTGTTTCGATTTCGATGCGGCGCAAAGTTTTGCTAAGTCAGTTTTAATATCTTGTAGACTTCTTCTTTTAACATTAACTGCACTTGCTGTTGCTCTTCTAGGCTTTGTAAAAAGTTCGGCCTGCCGCGCATCTCCGCCTGCTTCAGCATTATTTCCGTCGTGCGCTCCAGACGCTTTATCAGCATCTTTACTTTCTGATGTGTTTCCAATGGTTCTACCCCTTTTTGCGTTAAATTTAATTTCATATTTCTTAGATATTCTGTGAATTTTACTTGGCGTCTCGAAAAATAAATCCGCCACTTGAGCCTGAGATAATCCCGCAGATGCGGCCATCTTCACTTGCTCAATAAATGTGTCTTGATCAAATCTTGCCATTACTCATCATCCTCCATGGGTTCTATTTGGCCGGAGCCGTAACAGTTATCGCAGTTGTCTTTGTATTCCTCTAACTCCGGTATTGGAGTGTTGAAGCCCTGCGGTATCATGCGCTCATATGTGGCCACGCCTTCGCCCTTGCACTCTGGGCAGTCTATTAACGTTAAAGTTGTATTCATCCTGTGCATTCTCCCTCATCTTGCTGGCACAAATATGCCTCGTCGTTAAAAATCCAATCGCCTTGGCGCCGAACAAAATCGCCTAGTTCGGCGTAGCTGTGTTTATGTCTGAAACTGGCGTTCATCTGTTTTTCCATGTCAGACCACCATTGCATTCGCTCTGGATGTGACCGCCACATGGACGCTAAATTGGCCTCTGATTTTAGAAAGCATCCATCACAGTTACTTGTTGTGGACAGTTGTAAATCAAACCCAAACGCTTGTTGCTGTTTGCCCCAAAATTCCATTACATCAGGCTTACGAACTTGAGCGTCATTAAGAGGAAACCACTGCTTGATGTATTGCACTGGCGCTGGCTTTATGCGCCTTGCTTCGTCAGCCCTTATGCCGACCGCATTGCTCCATTTTTTCCAACCAAGGTTTTGCAAGTATTTAGTTGCTGGCCTGATCTTTAATCTGCGTGTGCAAAATCGTCTAACCGCATCTGGCAAGCGTTTATCTTTTTTAATTAAAGCTAAGAAAGGCTCACCGTCACGGCTGGCACTTTGGTAATTTACTGTCTGAACTTGTGCGTCAGTTTCTTCGTCAAACTCAACCCATGTAATTGGTACACTCCAACGCTCAGAACACTCTTGCACAAAGTCCAATGTCTCAGGCATCTCTCGTCCAGTATTGGCAAAGACAACCCTACACCTATCCGGCAAATCTCCGTTAGCATTTAGAATTTCGTGCAGCATATAGCCGCTAGTGCGACCACCGCTAAAGCTAATTACAACATTGCCGTCAGGGAGTTTATAAGGATTTCTCTCACGCATTTTTTTAATATCTATTTGGTCAATCATTAACTTCTCTCCCGTTTAAATTGGTTGCCCAAAAAATAGTGACACTACTAACGCGGCAACAAGCGCAATAGCTCCTGCAAGTTCTGCCGTTGGGTTCTCCTCAAGGCGTTTGAAAAACTTTTTCATTAGAACTCCTCCTCCTCTTGCAATAAAATAGAGTGGTTCTTAAAAACCATGTCAGTCCAATCATCACCTTCAACGTCAGTTAATAAGGTTGTGGAAACGTTGATGCCATCAACCTCTGTCGTAATGTTTTCCATTGCAAACATTATCCCAGCGATAAAAGCCTGATTGCATCTTTCATTAACAAAGTTTCTAATTTCGCAATCGCCGGTTAACCAATCGCCAGTTATCTTTTTATGAGAATGCTTTTCTGCAATCTCAAAAATGTTTTCATCATTAATTTCAGTTAAATCTATTGTAGTAGATGCCATAATTACGCCTCCTCTTTCTGACCAAATATTGCCCGAAGAAGCTTTTCCTCTGGATCTGCCAAGGCTTCAATTTCCAAAACTTCGTAAGAGTAAGCAGTAATGGACGTGTCTGTAAGCTTATTTTGGGGCAGCGTTTTGATAAAATCTTTTGCGCCAGTTTCGTTAATAAAGGTTTTTTGCAAATCTTTTCTAATGGTTTTTACAATTTTAATTATGTTTGGGGCGTACACCATCCTGCCCTTATACCAACCCTGCTTAAACTCAAAATTATCTGAGTTTTTAGAAAGCTTAGTGCTTGAAACGTGTATTGCGTATCGAATAGTCATTTGGATTTTCCTTCTGGACAATAAGTTAAAGGGGAGCCGAAGCCCCCCTGATTGGTTAAATTAAACCTGAATGACGTGCCATAAACGCGGCTTCGTCCCGACCTTCTTCAAGAGCAACTCCAGCCTCTTCTTCATCTTGAGCAACTTCTGCGGCAAAATTTAAAGCGCGTTTAATTGTATCATCGATAAGATCCCAAGCTGGTATTGCTGATGGGCAAGTAAACTCTAAATAATTATGTGGTGTCATTTTATAACTCCTCCTGTTTATATGCCTAACATATATATTATATATACTATTACAAGAGGTAAATTAGAAGAAAGAGTTAAAAACTTCTTTCATTAATGTTTTTTCGTTTAAAAACATAGTGGGTCTTAACCGCGTGTGACCTGATTTTATTGACGGATCGTCACCTCGACAAAAAAATATCTTCTCAATGTCTAAAGCTACAAACGCCCAAATATCTGATCTTTTTTGTTTTGATAGATTTCTTGTGTGGAAACTGTAGGATTTATAATTTAATGGAATAAAGCCTGCTGTTTTTATTTGCAGGGTTAGCAGCAAATTATTTGTTGTTTTAATGTAAGCGTCATCAACATTATTGTTGACAAGCGTACATTCGTGGCCAGCCCTAGAAATTCTGCTTAATGCTAAATACTCACCAGCCCGCCCAACACTTGCGCGGGCCAATTGATCGTGCATTTAAACACTCTCCAACCAAGTATGGATTTTTGTGGTTTGGTGTATTCTATCGTCGATGCCGTGATACCCACCGTTCACCCGCTTCGTTATTTTGCGGATAACCTCGCCATCGACACCAGTGTCTGCAATTTTATACAGACCGTTGTTAGAAAAAAACCACATAGCTGTTTCAAACGCGTATTCTTCTTCCAGCAATGAAGGATCTTCTATAACCTCCGGCAAGCCCATATCAGAAGCAAATGCTTTGACGTTGTTGTATCCCGTCAATTGTAAAAATCCGCGTCCCAAATATAGGCTGGCTTTTTCTTTCGTATCATTACCCATACGCCCAAAATACACGTTCTCAGCTAACGCTTTTGGGTTACGCGCAAATGGCTCTGCACTTTCCTTAGTCGGAAATCTGCTAGGCCAAACCCGCATCATCGCCTCGACAGAGTAACTCAGGTTTTCTTTTGTTAATTTAAACCCGCCGGATTCGTGGTGAGCCTGCCCCATCAAATGCGCGGCGCGCTTGTTAGATAATTTGTAATGCTTGGCGATTGCGCGCGCCGTATTTGGCCCAAACGATCCATCAGCAGAAACGCCAATCTTCGCCTGCAATTTTCGCATTGCATTACTCATTTTCTTTTCTTCGCCGTTTTAGCAGCAGCTTTAAATGCGCTGGCCTTTGGGGCGCCCTTAGTGCCAACCTTGCGCATTTTCTCACCGCTTCCAGCCTTAATTCTCTCACGCTTTTTATGAATATTTGAATACAAACTCATTTGCTTTCCCTTCCGCTAATATGCCCCGCAACAATGCCTATGACGCCCGTCAAGCTCATCTGGAGCAGTTCAATGATGTTTTGATCTACCGGCCCACCTTGCTCTCGCGCTAACGCAAACTCATCGTAAACTATGAAACCAAGCAGGCAGATCAGTCCGGCGCCCATGATAAATACTGTTAAATCTTTTATCCTCATTACCACTTCACCTTATTTGCCCAATACGCCGCAGACATTTTGCCCTTCGCAATATTACTTGCGTGGCGCGCTTTAAATGATTTGTTTCGGGCCGTTCCATCTTTCGAGCCAGATACACCCTGCTGGCCAAACCTAATTGTTTTTACCTCGTCGCCTGCTTTGGCCACGACAACGTGTGACTTTGTTTTGTGGCTAGGTGTGCGCTTGGGTTTGTTAAAACCAGACACACCAGCCCGCGCTAATCTAGGATCTTCTTTCATTACTTGCTTACCTTCTTAACTTTTTCGAAACTTCTCATTCCAGCCAGACCTAACATACCCGTTAAGATCGGCATCATAACCGACATTTCTGCCTGCGGGATTATAAAACCAAAGCCCGCACAAATTGGAGATATAAGAAAGTTAACCATCAAGCCTAGCACACACACATAGCCACACAGAGGGCGCCACGACGCCTGAAACCAGTTTCCCTTAGCCTCTGCTGTATTAACCGCTATCTGCGCTAACATGGCCTCCTGTGCGTGCCTGTCAGCCATCGTACTCAATTCATGGCTCAACGCTGCGGCTTTGTCTTTGTCTTCTATGAATTTTCCAACGATCTCCGTGGCTGGGCCAATCAAGCTTGCAATAATACTCATCTCTTAGATCCCAGCGCAGAGAACCCAAAGAATGCAGCGACAAGTCCCGATATAGCTATGAAATACGTAGGGGCAATATCCGCCAACAACTGACCCGTGGTGTCATACCCAATGAGATCCGCAGCAACAATGCCAAGCGGGTAAATCAGCAGGCCAAATAAGGCAAACCACGTCATTTTGAGTTGTGCATCTCGCTTGTGATCTGCGTCTTCCATTCGCAGGCGGCGATCCTCTAGCATAAGCTCGCGCTCATCTGGATCAATCTTGCCGTTACTGTTTAGGTCATATTCAGTCATCTGTTAAACTCCTTGCGTATCCTTTTGCTATATTTTTATGACTTGTTATTATAACAACTTTTCCACGTTTGCCATATACAACGTACTTTTTGCCTTTTTGAACTAATATCACTCACCATTTACCCTGTGATCTTCCGACAAACCAAATAACTCCGCCCGCGATTGCTAAACCAACTGAAATTATCAATGTAATTATAATTCCGTTTATAAGATTGTCTATTGCCTCTTTTTTTGCGTAAACCAAGTCCCGTTGCTCTTTGCGCTGTTGTGCTTCGATAGCTACAATCTCACGCCAAGCAGATGGCCCATAAACGAATGAAATATAATCCTTTAATTCTTCACGCATTTCTTTCAGCTTTTGTTTTTGAGTCCACAATTCTAAAGCGTGACTTTGAGTGTCCGAAAAAATTTTATAAAGTGGAGGTTTTTTAGATTTCTGCTCTAAGAAATCAATGTCAGCAGATGCTTTTGCAAACTGAGAAATTGCGCCTGTGAAACTTGAAATTTCCTTGCCGACCTCACAAGCCTTTTTTATTCCTTTGTATGCGCTTGTGGCGAGTGTTATCGCACTGATAGGATCAATCATGCCGGAGCCTTTTTAGTTTATCTGTCGAGCATCCTGTCCATCTTTAAATCTAACGCGTCCAATCGTGCTATGACACGATCCATTGCTGTGTTGTTGTCAGGTTTAGTTACATATTCTTCTCTCGTTTTATTGATTAAAATTTGGAGCCGTTGAAGCTCCAAAATATAACCACGTAAAACGAAACCAACAAAGGCTATGCCTAAAGTTAAAATTGCACTCCAGATCATATCCATTTCCATTAGTAACTGCCCTGCCAGACGCGTAAGTTGCTAAATTCGCTACTCATCAACTTCCTTTTTAACACATCTTTGACTGCTTGGGTATCCGTCCACTCAACACCAGCTTCTTTTAGCCAAACAGATAGCATCCCCATATCTACATTTCCGACGTGCTTATAATCAGAGCCGAAACTGTTTTGCGTAACTTCGCGCGCGTGGGCCGCGTCTTTGAGCATTTGAGAACCGTCAAAGGTTTTCTTAATGACCACGTTGTCACCTTCAAAAGAAACCTTTTCTGAAATTTTAGTTGATGTATTAAGACTCATCCCAAGCCTCATTCACATTTGGCGTTGATGGATCATCACCCTTCAGAGTGCCGTCTGCATTGCGCGCACGTTTGCGTTTCGTGCCAATTTTTTCAGTGGCTTTGCTGGCAACCTTTTTAACTGCCTGCGCAACCTTCGGCGCCTCACTCACAGTTTCTAAGATTGTTACCGTATCGCCGCGCAGTGAGTTTAATTGCTCAACTTCGCTTTCCGGCAGAATGACAGTTTCACCCTTTTCTATTCTACCCTTGCTGCACAGAATTTTGATTCTGTTAACTATAACTTTCTGCATAAATAACTCCTAAATTGAAAATAGGGGCGACATGAGCCGCCCCTAAAGTTATTATATTATGAAGTTGTGTTGTCTGCAATAATTCCAGACGCAGCCTCATTCTTACAAACCAATGTAAGTTCTGTCACCACTTGGCGAGTTGTGTTATCACCAGTTTTTGCAAGTGCAACATTTTTGGTTGGACGCAGCATTGCGACTTCCCACATATTGTCCTGCATGATGAAAACGTCACGCGAACGATTTTCCCGTGATGGCATGAACTCCACAGTTCCCCAAGGTGTCACGTAAACAGCCAATGACTTAACAACACGCTCGTCGCCAGCTTGCACTGATGAACGCTGGTTGTTGTTACCAGTGAAACCTAGAGCAACGTTCATCTGGAACGCTGATAGATACACTGTGTCTGGCTTGCCGCCCTCTTCCCAAATTGACTGCATAACTGTGTCAAATTTAGCCTGAGTAAACGCTGTAGGAGCGCCTGAGTCGGTACGTGCGTTGCTGCCTGTGCCGTTAGGATTGGCACCAGAACTTGCAGAAACAAAGTTCACGTTGGTGGTCATCCAAGCTGGAGCGCCTGCAAGTTCCCTCGCAGTTGTAGCATTACCAGCGACTTTAGCGTTATTGTCGAAAAGTGCTTTTTCGATGTCTAACTTTTGCTCTTTTGCAATTAGCAAAGTCTGGTAAGCAATTTGCTTGTTCTTGGATACGTGGTCTAATCCCTCATCCGTATCGGGAACCACGACTGCATTTTTAAAGATTTGAGTTGAATTGTTCAATCTTGTTGTTGCAGTACGAGCTTCAGCAGTTGTTGCGTCACCCTCAATATGTGCGTTAGCCGCACTCGCGCGTAGCGATTGAGTGTTCCACTCTACCAAAGTATTTTTGGCAGAACTTTTTGAGCTTTTGCTGTAAAATGGAGTTTCCTCCGGCGACACGTTATAAATTACTGAAGATAAATCTTCACGTATTGTATTGACAGAATCATAACTGTCAAAGGTATTGGATGGCTGTGCCATTATTTTGTCCTTTCAAAGACTACTGGTTTAAGATCAGGCTCAATGCATCATCGATTGAGCCAGTTTTCTGCAAGCGCGCTTGCGCCTTATTGCGAGTTACAGCATCTCCGTCTTTACGCTTGGCCGCACCAGCCTTCACAACGGGACGAACATTCTCGCCCTTCTTCTGCGCTTGTTTGCGCTTCGCAACCAGTTGCTTATATTTACGTGCGTCATTTAACGCCCGCACATATCTGCTGTCCGTAACCATTTGCATCTCCTCGGCAGTGAAGCCATATTCGATGCCAGTTTCTACGAGAGCCGACTTAACTTTATCGCTGCTCTCAGGGTTACCCAATTCTGGAATATGTTGAACAAGAGACTCAGCCTGCTGTTGCAGATACGCTTGATGCGCCTGCGCCTGCTGCTGATGCTGTTGATTTTGCATATGTTGAACCTGTTGCATTTGGGAGTCATATTGCACCTTGTCCTCATCGTATTTAAGTTTTTGCTCCATGAACCCAATGGGATCATTTTCAAATAACTCTCTAGATGGTGGGACGGGTGCCTGCACTCCGTTTTGTTGTGCTTGTTGGTATAGCTGCATAAATTGTTGTTGCTGCTGTTGCAATGCGGCTTGAGTTTGCTCAGTGTGCTTACGCATCTCAGCAACCTCTTGGAACCGCTTATTAATTGCCGCTTGTCCCGCAGCAGATTGCTTGAGCTGATCCAGTGTCCAATTCTCTACTTTTCCATCGACTTTGACGGGGATAAAATTGGTGTCTTCAGTAGCTTCTACTAGGTCTTCGCCGTCAATTTCAACATCATCAAGATCATCAAGATCTTCGCTGGATGCTTCAACGTCATCTTCGCTTTCAGTTGCAGCCTCAACTTCCTCAACCTGATCTTCATCGGGTGCGGTAATTGCTTCTACAGCTTCACTTAGATTATTTTCTCCAGATTGTTCTGGAGCCGTTGCGAGCAGGCTTTCTGCTGCTGCTTCTAGGGTAGTCGATTCCATCGGTACTACTTCCTTTGTTTGCGATCTAAAAGCGCCTCTGCCATAACGGCGGCGTCGAGGGTTGCTTCGATCTGGTCTAGCGCGCGCATTATTGCGTGTGCCTCTTCGCGCACGTCCACTTCGGACGCACTACTGCCCGCAAAAATCGACATTTGATTTTCGCGTACACTCTGCATGAAAGTCTTGAACGCGGTATCGTTTTTTAAACGGCGCGCTTCATCAGCTTCTATGCGGATTCCCGTACTCATTGTGGCTGCTGGCCTTGAGCCATTCCACCAATCATTCTCATTTTATCTTGCTCCGCTTGTATCCTAGCAACGTCTACCGCAGTTCCGTATTCACCGTAAACCTTTGCGGCGTCTACCAGAAGATCTTGCGCCATTTGATCTCGCTTCAAATCGTCGCTGGCAGCAGCTTTTTGTGCGTCAAGTTGCAGCTTGGCCATGTCTGATTGCATCTTAGACTGAGCCTTCATTTGCTCTGCCTGCAAGAATGCAGCGTTTGGATCGGATGCTTGCCCCTGCTGGGCTTGCGCCTGCTGCTGCATTTGCAGCATTTGCGCCTCAATCTCTGGCGTTATTGGCGCAAAATATCTGTCAGCATTGCGTATGCCGGAAACACTTAATTGATCCGCCAATGTGTTTCTAATGTTTGTGAGTGAAACCAAACCATTCTGCGGGCCGTAGGTTTGGTACACCATCGTTTGCATTTGCAGGGCTTGGCCCAGCGCGGCAACCTTTTCCGCCTCGCGCCCAGTGCCAAGACCCACATTAATGGCAACGTCCATAGACTGATCCCAAACGCGTGGGTCAACGGGAACGAACATACCATTCATTCTCATCATCTTTTCTTCGTCTACGTTCTTGCTCATTAATCTCAACATTATTCCGAATAGGTCTTTAACCCCATCGGCAAGATTTCTCACCATAACCTCAACCTGACCCGCAGCAGCCTCTACAGTCGCCTGCACAGCAGCCTTGGTTGTTGACTGCATGGCGTCAGGGTTTAGGGCTACGTTCTGCGTAACACCTGTTTTCTGGTCTACTACACTGTCTAAGTAAGTGAGCGCGCTCAGTGTCTGTCCGGCAACAAATGGCACTGACAAGTCTTGCACTGCGCCAGCGGTACGCATTCTGACAATGGCGCCAATTTCATTATTTAGCACATCGTCTATGTTTACCGAATCACTGATAATACCAATTCTTGGATTATTCGTCATTGCTACGTTATCTAAAATGCCACGCATTATCGAAGTAGCTGCGTCTTGGTCATCCATGATTAAATCAGCTAATGACTTGCCGTAAAAAGTGTGTGGCTCTGGGTCAATCTCCATTTTGGCAAACGGCAACTCATCACACTGCTCAAAATCAAGCATTTCGTAACCCGTACCGCCGCATATTATTTTGTGTAAAACTGGTATGCCAGTTCCGTCCACATCTATGCGCATATAGGCTTCCGTAATTGTCACATTTTTCATTGACGGGTCTTGCTCGTCTTCGTCAAAATCATTGCTAAAACCTTGGCGCTCGTATGTTTCAGCCTCAGTCATTTCTGAGCCGCTATCAAAGCTATCAAGCTTTGTAACCACTTCAGGGTCAAAGCCCATTTCGATTACATCTCCGGCGCGCATTTCTGTGCGGTGCGCCACCACGTAGGCGTCGGATAACATACGCGCGGATCTATCTATGAAAAACTCTTCCGGCGGTATGCTTTCAATTACTAACTCGCCGTCTTCCTCCTGCCGACTAAGCTTGACACTGTGGGATGGCATCTCAACTTCCATACCCATTTCGTCCATTGATAGTGACATTTCCATCGTATGCTCAAGAATGGTAACGTCATCGTCAGACACCAGAAAAGTGTACTCGTCATCAGATAAATCTGTGTAGGTGTGAATTTCTGCGCGTGGCGTTGTCTTCCAATATGCTTTCACGATGCCTTGCTTTTTAATTAACGCGTCGTGGAAAGCGTCATTTAAAACGCGATAACCATTTAGCCTAGCAAATTCATGCTGCATAAACTCAGTGGCTTGCTCCGCCATCGCTACGTCTTCTGCACCGTTTGGAACATACTCCACTGGCTTTGCGGAACTAAGGAAAATACGCATCAGGCTTGGCTTTACCGCACGTACGGTATCGCGTACCTTTGTAGATACAACCTTACTGCGGCCATTCTCGTAACCCAAATCAACTTCGCCGTCGTAGTAACGTTGAGACTTTATTCTGATTTCGCTTATCTCAGATTCCACAAAATCCACGGCAGATGATATGGCGTCCTGCACAATGCCCTCAACCTCAGTGCGTGATTTTGGCTTTAATTCCATTTTAC
>Ga0209632_10005843_pt1 | contig 10559 bp, 10 predicted proteins | sample COG_10_FD_184754 | JGI IMG/M metagenome (GOLD analysis project Ga0209632, IMG submission 184754) | Pelagic Microbial community sample from North Sea - COGITO 998_met_10 (SPAdes) (version 2) | ecosystem: Environmental > Aquatic > Marine > Neritic zone/Coastal water | place: Helgoland, sampling...
GAACAAGTGGAGACAGTGGAACAAGTGGCTCATCAGGAACATCAGGTTCATCAGGAACATCAGGTGACTCGGGTTCAAGTGGAACAAGTGGAGACAGTGGAACAAGTGGTTCATCAGGCACAAGTGGTTCATCAGGCACAAGTGGCTCATCAGGAACTTCAGGAAGTAGCGGAACATCAGGTTCTAGTGGAAGTAGTGGAACAAGTGGTTCATCAGGAACATCAGGTTCTAGTGGAACAAGTGGAACATCAGGAATATCAGGTACAAGCGGAATATCAGGTACAAGTGGTTCTTCAGGTACATCAGGCTCAAGTGGTTCAAGTGGAACATCAGGTGCATCAGGTCCAATAGGTCCATATGAATATTTTGCTCCAGGAACAATAACCTCAGGTATTCAACCTGTAAGTGGTTCAAATACTGCTGGAGGAATTCTTACAAGTATAGGAGGAGGATGTGCTAATACTATTACTAGTAATACCCATTATGCTTCTATAGGTAGTGGTTATGCAAATTGTATAGCAGGTGTTGGAGTAGATAATGTTAATGCTTTTGGTGTTGTAGGTGGTGGTGAAGGTAATGATATTTTATCATCTTCATATGGTACCGTAGGAGGTGGAGCTGTGAATATTATATCTGCAAGTAATTATTCTACAATTGCGGGTGGTACTAACAACGAGATAAAATCTAAAAATTTATCTTTAAGTGGACACTCTACAATTTCAGGAGGTGAGTATAATATAATTACATCAAGTTGTTATACATCAATAGTAGGAGGTCGTCTAAATACATCATCTGCTGCTTATTCTTTTATAGGAGGGGGTTGTTGTAACACAATAAATTATGAGCAAGGATCTGTTTATAATGCTATTATTGGTGGTCAATGTAACACTATTGATAATAATTGTGGGCGTGCTTTTATAGGAATTGGGCTTTGTAATTCAATCTCAGCTGGTTATACAGACAGATCTGTCATTATAAATGGAACCTCAAACACAATTTCTGGTGCTTATGCCGGTGGGTCAGTTATTATAACAGGGACATCTAACTGTATTGATACAGAGTACGGCCCTAATGTTATGATATCTGGTCAATATAATACTATAAGTGGGTATACATCATACTCTTCTATTCTTAATGCTACAGGTAGTTCTATATGTGATGGAGTTTTTGCTTTTATAGGAACAGGAAAATGGAATTTAGCTAATGGTGGAGCATCTAATAATACAGCCGGGGGAGTTATTGTAGGGGGTATTTCTAATACAGCCTCCCGAGCTTCCTTTATAGGAAATGGTCTTAAGAATACTGTTAGTAGTTTTTATTCTTCAATAGTAGGTGGTACATTAAACACAGCATCAGGTGCTTGTAGTTTTATAGGAGGTGGTGTAAGAAATACAGTATCATGTACAATTTCTACTATAGGAGGTGGTAAGAGTAACACAATATCAGCATATTATGGTTTTATAGGAGGTGGTATTTTAAACCAAGTTTCATCCGGTTGTAGTTTTATAGGTGGTGGTAGATTAAACACAACATCAGGATATTATAGTTCAATAGTAGGTGGTACCTCAAATACAAATTCAGGATATTATAGTTCAATAGTAGGTGGTAGTCAAAATACAATATCATCAAATTACGACGCCGTTGGTTTTATAGGAGGTGGTTTTTGCAACATAATATCTTCAGAAAAATCATCTATAGTAGGTGGATGTCGAAATCTTGTTAGTGGTAACCATTCATCAATAGTAGGTGGTACCTTAAACACAGCATCAGAAGCATGTACTTTTATAGGAGGTGGTTGTAAAAATCAAATAGCTAATTCTGCTTATGGTTCTATAGTAGGAGGAGAACTTAACTGTGTTAGTTCTTGTAGGGGATTCATAGGAGGAGGATATGGAAATCAACTTTCTTCATATGGAGGAGGTGCCATAGTAAATGGTTTTTATAACTGTATTACTACAGGAACAGGTGGAGATAATTTTATAGGAGCTGGATATCGAAACTGTATAAATGGTTCATTTACTTCATACTCTTCAATTGTAGGTGGTACTTTAAATACAGCTTCAGCACCATGTACTTTTATAGGAGGTGGATACCAGAATTCATTATTAACTTCTACAGTTTCTTCTTATGATGGTGGTGGTAACCCAATATCTGTTACTGTAGGAACAGGTTCAGTAATTGTAGGAGGTACTTTAAATACCTCTTCTACAGATAATTCTTTTATAGGAGGTGGATGTAATAATAAAATTCCTAGTGGGTACCGAGAAGGAAGTGTAATTGTTGGAGGAACAAATAATAGTACTATAAGTGGTTATTACGGTCCTGGTTTTAAAAATACTTTTATAGGTGGAGGTTTAAATAATAGAATTGATAGTTTTGGTAATGCATTTTTAGGAGGAGGAATTAATAATACTATTTCTGGGTATTATAATAATGTTATAGTAGGTGGTTTATGTAATTGTAATAGTGGGTATAGTTCTTTTATAGGAGGTGGTGAACGTAATACAGTATCTAGTTATTATGGACAATGTAGTTTTATAGGAGGTGGATACAGTAACCTCGTTAGTACTCAAGGTGCATCTATAGTAGGTGGTTTTTATAACACAGCATCAGCAGAAAGTAGTTTTATAGGAGGTGGTTCTAGAAATATAACATCTGGAACTAGATCATCTGTAGTAGGTGGTACCTTAAACACAGCATCAGCAGCATGTAGTTTTATAGGGGGAGGTTGTAAAAATACAGTAAACTCTCCTAGTGGGATTATAGTTGGTGGTTGTTATAATTTAGCAACGGGTAGTGATAGTGGAGTATTTATAGGAGGTGGTACTAATAACACATCATCATGTGCTTGCAGTTTTATAGGAGGTGGAACTGGAAATGTAGTAAATAGTGGTCTTTCAGCTGTAGTAGGTGGTACTAGAAACATAGCATCAGCAGAAAATAGTTTTATAGGAGGTGGTAATTGTAATTTAACTTTAAGTGGTTATTCTTCAGCAATAGTAGGTGGTATCTTAAATACAGCCTCAGCAGCATGTAGTTTTATAGGGGGAGGTTGTAAAAACACAATTAATTCTAATGGTACGCTTAGTTTTATAGGATCAGGATGTGGTAATACAGTTGATGGTCAAAGCTATAGTATCATAGTAGGTGGTTTTAACAATGAAGTTAATGCAGGTTCTAGCTATAATGCCATAGTAGGAGGTGAATGTAACTGTATAACGGGATTACAACGTAGTGGATTTATAGGTGGTGGTTGTAACAATTGTATTGACGGAGGATCTGGAGGTTGCTTTCAATTTATAGGAGGAGGAGCAAAAAACACATCCTCGGCTAATTATTCATCTATAGGTGGTGGTTTTAGTAACTATAATCAAGCACAATTTGCAACTATAGGTGGTGGGTGTGATAACCAGATTTGTTCATCAGGAACTTATGGGACAATTGCTGGTGGTACAGGGAGTTTTGTAATGAATATAGGGGGTACTGTTGGAGGTGGTGAATCAAATACTGCAAGAGGTGTATATGATACAATTGTTGGAGGGTGTGGAAATTATATAGGACAAAACAGTTCCAACACCACAACTTCTTGTGGTAATACAGTGGGTGGTCGTCTCAATTGTATAATTGGTCCTGGAACTGTACGTTCTAATACTATATTTGGGTGTAACAATAGAGTATATTGTAATAGTTCATTTAATTTTGCAGGTGGGTATAATAATTGCTTTGGTACTCTAACTTCAATTTCTAATACATCAAACTACTCAGCCATTTTTGGATTTAACAACAAAATTTGTACAAATTATGGATTTATAGCAGGGGGTTATGGTAATTCTATTCAATCAGGTCATCAGAATGCTGCCATCTTAGGAACATATAACAAATCCTCTACAGCATCTAAAACCACCTATATGTGTAATGTTTGTGCCTTTGGAAGTTTAACAAAAGCATCAGGTACATTTAAAATTGATCACCCAAACCCATGTAAAACATCAACACACAACTTACAACACAGTTTTGTTGAATCACCAACTGCTGGGGATAATATATATAGGTTTAAAATTGAAATAGGAGATAAACTTAAAGGAGAAATAATATTACCAAAATATTATAAATATTTAAATACAGATTCTCAAGTATGGGTTAATCCTGTTGATAATTTAGGTAGAGCATTTGGTGTAGTTAATTCAAAAGATACTAAAGTTAACATAACAACTAGCGAACCTGGTAATTATAACGTATTAGTAATTAGTACTAGAAAAGATAAAGATGCCACACAAAACTGGAAAGGTACAGAAACCATAAAGAATGAAGGCGAATTAATAAACTATAAAAAAGGTCAAAAAAATGAATCATAATTGGATAATATATAATTTAGACAGAATGTCTGATACAGAAACAGTAACTCAAGTTACCTTTGCTTGTGAATCATCACATACTCATTTAGGAACAGTTTTTCCAGATAAAACAATATTTGTTGAAAATTTAACTACTAAATTACCATCAGATTCTGATTTTATAGAATATAATAATATTACAGAAGATATAGTTTTAGGGTGGGTTACAGGTAGTATAGATAAAACAAATATTGAATGTATGCTCTCAGAATCAATTGCAGATAGGATTAGCTCAATAAATGCTCCTACAACCCTCACAGGAACACCTTGGTAAAGTAATTTTTTACAATACCTTATTTAATACGTATAATAAAATAAATTTATATAATGAACCATACTTGGAAAATTTACGATTTAAAGAGAATTATAACAGACGGTTTTGTTACTGACGTAACATATGCTTGCGAATCCGAATTTTCGGGTTCAACGTCTAGAAAAATAGGGGATTTAACACTATCAGGATCAGATACCGAACCAGGTTTCGTTCCTTATGAGGATCTTACTGAAAGTAAAGTCCTAGAATGGATAGATGCTGATGTAGACAAAACAATATTTGAAACTGAAAACTCTGCCTCTATTGCTGCTTCTATTGTAGCAAGAGCAGCTATTACAGAATCAAATGGTACCCCTTGGTAAAATAATTAGGAATATCCCATTATTTATCGTATATTAGTTTTATTAAAATCAAGTTATAAATGAATATTATATTTCAAATAGACGGAGGTCTAGGTAAAAATGTCATGGCAACAGCTATGGTAAAAGTAATAAAAAAACGTTATAAGAATGCTAATATAATAGTAGTAACGGCATACCCCGATGTTTTTTTAAATAACCCTGATATATTTGAAGTACATCGTTCTGATCAAATAAATGGTTTATACCTTAAACACATCAAAGATCAAAAATGTAAAATTTTTGTTGCTGATCCTTATAGAGATAGTGATTTTATAACAGAATCCCCTATTCACTTATTTAAAACTTGGTGTAAAATTTATGGTTTACATTATAATAATGAACAACCACAAATATATTTAACTCAACCCGAATTAGATTATTTTTCTCCCTTTTATAAAACAGATAAGCCAATTTTAGCTATTCAACCACATGGGGGTCCTGAAGGTTTAGGTTATCAATACTCATGGACACGTGATGTTCCATCACCTATTGTAAATGAAGTACTTGAGTATTATAAAGAATCTCATACTATAATCCATATTAAACGCCAAGACCAAATTATATATCCCGATACATTACAAGCATTAGATGGTTTTAGAAGTATAGCAATATTATTACAATTATCAGATAAAAGATTACTTATAGATTCCTTTGCACAACATATGGCTGCCGCCTTAAACTTAAAATCTACAGTATGTTGGGTTTCAACAAAACCCGAGGTATTTGGTTATAAACTCCATGATAACATTAAAGCCGAACCCTTTACTAAAGAACCTGATTTAACTGCAGCCGTTTATAACCCATTCCATTTAGCACAAGACATCCATTCAATACCATATAATGATTTAAATGAAGTGTTTATTACAAATAAAATAGTTACCTCCCTTAATAATTAATTATGGAACAGATATTTTTTCAATCTTCACTACCTAGAGCAGGTAGTACTTTATTACAAAATATATTAGGTCAAAACCCTGAATTTTATGTCACACCCACATCTGGAGTATTAGAACTATTATTTTCAGCTCGCCAAAATTATACAAATGATGTTGGTTTTAAAGCACAAGATCCAAATTTAATGAAAAAAGGATGGCTTAATTTTTGCCGCCAAGGTATCGAAGGATTTTTTAATGGTATTACTAATAAAAAATATGTAGTTGATAAATCAAGAGGATGGGGCATTCATTATAATTTTTTAAACTCTTTTTATTCAAAACCTAAAATTGTTTGTATGGTTAGAGATTTAAGATGTGTGTATTCTTCTATGGAAAAAAACTTTAGGAAAAACCAAGATAAGGATTCGGGTATCGTAAATTGGGCTGAAATGAAGGGCACAACAACAGCTAAAAGAGTTGATTTATGGGCACAATCCCCCCCTATTGGTATAGCATTAGAGAGACTACAACAAATGATGACCGAAGGGATAGATAAAAATATCCTTTTTATCCGTTTTGAGGATTTAACATCAAATCCCCAAACCGAACTAGATAAAATATATGATTTTTTTGGGGTAGAAAGATATCAACATGATTTTAAAAATATAGAACAGTTAACACAAGAAGATGATACTATACATGGTATATTTGGTGATCATACAATCCGTAAGGAAGTTAAACCTATACCTGAATCTTATAATGAGTATTTAGGTCAAGAATTATCACAAAATATTGTTAACTCATACCCTTGGTTTTACGAATATTTTAAATATTAAATTATGGTGTATTGGTTTACAGGACAGCCTTGTGCTGGTAAAACAATTTTAGCAGACTTACTTCAAAATAACCATCTCCCCCATTCTTATAGAATAGATGGAGATGATATGAGAGAATTATTTTCAAATAAAGATTACTCTATTAAAGGTCGAGTAGAAAATGTAGGCACAGCACAACGAATAGCTCATTACTTACATAACCAAGGGAATGATGTTATTGTATCCTTAGTAGCACCTTATTTAGACCAAAGAGAAGATTTTAAAACTCTTTTAGGTGACAATATTAAAGAAATATATGTCCATACAACTGAAGCAAGAGAACGTGATCATTGGAAAGCAATTGCATATATTGCCCCACAAGAAAATTTTATTAGTATAGATACTACAAAAGATACACCTGAAGAATCGTTACAAAAAATATTAAACCAAATATGAAAAAATATCTAGCACAAGCTGCATTCAAATCATCGGATAGTGACGTAAAATATTCAATGTATATTGGTCGTTGGCAACCATGGCATCAAGGACATCGTTGGCTAATAGATCAACGATTAGACGAAGGAAAAAATATATTAATTTGTATTAGAGACATAGAACCAGACGAAAAAAATCCATGGACCGCTGATGAAGTTATGCTTAATTTAGCTAAAGAATTAAAGGATTTAATTAATAAAGGAAGAATTAAAGTAATAAAAATCCCGGATATTGAATCTATTAATATAGGTAGAGGTGTAGGTTACGATGTAATTGAGCACTGCCCACCAGACCAAATTAAAGAAATCTCAGCTACAGATATTAGAAATAAAATGAAACAAGATGGTAAGTTATAAACGACATATTGCAAAAACAATATCATGGAGAATAATAGGAACAATAGACACAGTAATTATTTCAGGACTTATAACGGGTTCTTGGGGAGCAGGATTAGCTATAGGAGGGGTAGAAGTTATCTCCAAAATGGTGCTTTACTTTCTACACGAAAGAGCTTGGTATAAATTTACTAAATATGGTTTAAAAAAATAACCAATATTTATAATTAACTTTAAAACAAAAATATGAGTTGGACCTATCAAACACACAAAATAGGGGATATCACTCAATTTCCAGAAAATACATTCGGTTTCGTTTACATGACAACACACAAACCTACGGGTAAATCGTATATTGGGAAGAAAGTATTATTTCATAATCAAAAGAAAAAACTAGGCAAAAAGGAACTAGCAGCCCTAACTGGGGTAGTTGGTAGACGACCTTCATATAAATTAGTAGTTAAAGAATCAGATTGGCTTAAATATTATGGCTCCCAAACTGACATTAAGCAATTATTACTTGAAGGTAAAAAAGATGAATTTGAGCGTGTCATATTAAAAATGTGTCCTGACAAAAAATCAATGACATATTTTGAAGTTAAATATCAAATGCTCTATCAAGTACTAGAAAAACCAGATGAATTTTTTAATGATAATATTTTAGGTAAATTTTTTACAAAAGATCTAAAAGATATTGAATTTGAAGATCTCGTGAAAGAGCGAAAATAATTTCGTATATTGGGTTTATACAAAATAGTTTTACATGGATAATAAAGATTTAGTATCTGTTCAAAGAGAAGCAGCCCACAAATACTCACAAAATAACCAGCACCCTCCATTTGAGTGGGAAGTAGTATCTAACAATATAAAAAGAAAAAATAATACATTACAAGGTAATATAAGGTATACTTTTTATGATGATGATAATAATCTTAAATACGAAGGTGACATTAGAATTATTGAAGGTGAAGATGGTTTAGTTAGACAAGATATTGATTTTAAACTAGTTGAAGGTCAATATGAAGATGTAGTTAATTCATTTAATATATACCGATTATACTCTACCCAAGTTACTATTGGGTATTGGGTTTGTGATAATTACCAACATATTAATATTATTTGTTTAAGGGGTTATGGAGAAAAAGCTGAAATTAAAGCTAGGTTAGCTGCTCGTTATTGGGAAAAAATATTAAATGTAAAATGTAACCCCGGAAAATTTTTAGGAGAAGATGTTTTAGAAGTTAAATTTAATATGCCAGAACCCTATTTTTATCCTACAGATACTATACCTATTTTACAAGAAATAAAATCCAATTTTAAACAAATAAAAAAAGAAATCCTAAAAATGGAAAAAACCATTAAATGGGAAGACTTTCCTAAATATGAAGCTGAATACCACCCTAAATATGGGGGTTCATTATATAAAAATGATTGGAAAGTAATACCCTTAAGTTCATTTAATGGAGTTTATGGTGTAGAAAAATATGCAAAAGAAGATGCTGAAAATTTATTTCAAAAGGTAAAAAAATTAATTCCAACTTATAGAAAGATAATTGAAAAAGGTGAAGAAGAAGGATGGATTTCTAATTCCTTTTTATCAAAACTTGTTCCTGGGAGTATTATTAACCCCCATAAATCATGGACGGAACACTATCTTAGGGCCCATATTTGTATCACAGAAGATAAAGATTGCATCATCTCAAAATTCCACCCAGATACACCAGAGATTAAAGAATCTCGAACTTGGGAAGAAGGTAAATTACTTGCGTTTCATGATGGTGGTAATTATTTACATGCTGTAAAACATAATGGCACAAAACCCAGAATTATTATATCTTTAGATTTAAAAATAGATCATATATTTGAGGGTAGTTATTTAAAATATGCAAAAGCACCTTTAAGAAAGATTTAATGGTAAACCAGTTATTAGTTACATTAGTGAATTCAGTATTGGGTTCGGGCAAAGCTACTGCTCGAAACAACTATGCTTACCACTGCCCCTTATGTAATCACCATAAACCTAAATTAGAAGTAAACTTAACTGAAAATCGCGAAGGTAAAAATCCTTGGCATTGTTGGGCTTGTGATGCTAGAGGAACTACTGTATATAACTTATTTAGACAAGTAAAAGCAGCATCAGATAAATTTGTAGAACTAGGTAGTTTAGTTAAGTCTTCTAAATCAATTAAAGAAACACAAGTTGTATCTAACGTTGTATTACCAGATGAATATATTAGCCTAAATGACGTTAATAACAGCGATATAATGGCTAGACACGCTACTGCGTACCTAAATAATAGGCACGTGAGTAAATACGATATAATCAAGTATAACATAGGTTATTGTAAAACAGGTTTATATAAAAATATGATTATAATTCCAACATATGATGCAGACGGTAGACTAAATTACTTTACTGCTCGTTCATTTGAAAAAGAACCATATGTTAAATATCGTAACCCCTCAGCAAGTAGAGATGTAATCCCAAATGAACATTTAATAAACTGGAACGTACCAGTAATTTTATGTGAAGGGTTATTTGATGCCATTGCTATAAAAAGAAACGCAATCCCCTTACTAGGGAAAAATATACAGAGTAGTTTAATGAAAAAAATAGTTACCTCTGTAGTAGATAAAATTTATATTGCATTAGATAGGGATGCAATTAAACAAGCTTTAAAATTCTGTGAAAAATTAATGGCAGAAGGTAAAGAAGTCTATCTTGTAGATTTGCAAGATAAGGATCCGAGTGAAATGGGTTTCGAAAATTTCACTAAACTTATTCAAAAAACAGTTCCATTAACCTACTATGATTTAATGGAACAAAAACTATCAATATGATCAAAAAATCATACAAAAGATTATTAGAAATTTCAAATGATTATCAACAAGTTACAATGCCTGATTCAAGGTATTATAGACGTAATGGTAATTATTACCCATCAGTAACTCATGTTTTAAGTTCTTACC
>Ga0209632_10005845_pt1 | contig 10556 bp, 12 predicted proteins | sample COG_10_FD_184754 | JGI IMG/M metagenome (GOLD analysis project Ga0209632, IMG submission 184754) | Pelagic Microbial community sample from North Sea - COGITO 998_met_10 (SPAdes) (version 2) | ecosystem: Environmental > Aquatic > Marine > Neritic zone/Coastal water | place: Helgoland, sampling...
TTTCTTGTTTGTTACATATGTTACAGTTTTATAAAAAAGTTATCAATTTTATACGCAAAAAGATATCCTATATGGAAGACTTACTTTAGTTGAATCATATAAACATATTTATGTGTACATAATATAGATATGTCGTATAAACTAGATATTATTGACGAAGATAACATTTATATTTGTTTTGGTTGCGGATGTGCGAATATTGGATTTTTAATGGAAGGATTTCACGGATTTTCAATGAAAAATGAATGCTGTTGTATGATGCATGAGTGTTGTTTGTTGAATCGTGATTGGCTCACATGTTGTGATAAATTAGACGGTCACTATATTCGTATTGGATGTTTATGCGATGCTCTTACATTTAAACTACCAGAAGTGGCATGTAAACAACAATTGCATTTCATGTGTTTAGTATGTTCGTGTTCGGTTCCTCCAGATGATGAAGTCCCATGCATATTAGCATGTTGTTCGGTAGTATGTGGTGTTCTTGATTGTACGATTATATGCAAAAATTGCATTACGTTCGGACAAATACGTGAATGAAAAATATATTTCTATGGATTGAATATAGAACTATATAGAGATGCTCACCAGTATATTAAACAACTTGTCAATAGATTCTAGACTGGAAAAAAAGACGAGTGTGAAATTTGACAGTGAAAATGACTTATTGATGTATTATCATACTACTATAAGAAATATTGGTTTATTTACGTCAATCGCCTTTGCAGCATTATCTACTGCACGTGTGGGTCAGTATAATTCCCCCAAAAGTACATTTTTCGTAAAAATTATCCTTTTATTTTCATTTGCATTTTTCTTTATGGCATTGCGAATGAATCAGATTCTGATTCGGAATGTTTCCCAACAGATGAAATTTAGAGGGAAAAATAATGAAATTCTTTTCATTCCATATGGAATATTTGTATTGAATTTAATTTTAGTATTTGTATGTCTTGGAATGGCTTTAAATATAATTTAATCATTGGGTATTCGTTTAACGTTGCAATCGCAAAAAATTCGACATGACCTCTTTGTTCGCATCCGCATATTTCATACTAGACAATTGAGACTGATACTGTTTTTCTCTCATTTTTTGTTGTAACATTTTTTCTTGATCTTCCATCATTTGGTGTGCTTGCGTTTTTTCCATAGGTTGTATATTATGGACGTTTCTTGCGCGTTCATAGTCATTCACTGATCGGTATTGAGGCACACGATCAAAATCAGATTCTCGAACAGAAAAAACCGTCTCATCTTTATGAACTTTTCGCAAATCATCGAATTTTAATTTGCTAAAAAGATCCGCACTGATATATTCTTCATTGTCTTGTTCTTGATCCCCATATAAAGAATGAAAGCCGCCGTTCATGTGTTGTATGGGTGCGATTTCGCGATGTTTTACTAATGCTTGTTGTTTTTCTTTGATTCGATCGATAGCAGTTGTCATTTGACCGGAACTTGTGATTATCTCATCGTATAGTGCATTTTCTTGGGTGAACCATGCATTTCTCTCAGAATTAACCGGTGTTTTCATATGTTTTTCAAATAAAGTATTGAATTCCTTTTGAAAAGAATCTTTAGGAATTTTTTGGATGGATTTTTGGACTTGTTGTACTTGGTCGACATTCGATCCTCCACGAGTAATTTCTGGATTATAATCTTGATCTTCTACTAATTGAGAGACTTTTTGGACGTTGTCAAACATTCGTATAATGACATCAAACGCTTTTTTATAGAAAAGAAAATAGTCTGAAGATAGCTTGGATTTATCTGGATGAAGCATGAGAACACGTTTTTTAGCACGTTTCAAATCATCTAAAGATACATTGTGAATATCCGATAAATCAAATAATTCTAGTAATTCGTACAAATTATAGGATTGGATGTCTAGATTATGAGTCGGTTGTTTTGACATATTTATATATCTCTATAAAGCTTTATCTAATATAGATTCTTCTTAAATATTTAAACCTCGGAAGAATTAATATGCCTGATTTCGTATTCGCTAGAATTAATTTAGTAATGTATGGTATATAATAAATGGGGCCGGTGAAAATACAAGTAAAACAAGGTATGAAAAATTTTTTAATTAGAAATAAATTCTGTCATGAACCATCCCATGATTTTAATCCTATTGGTACTGGCTCAAGATATTTAAAATTAAATTCACAATTGGAAAATTTGAAAATAATCGGACAAGAGGGCGGAAAAATAGAAACAGGTAAGGATAATATGTTGGGTGGAGATCCGCGCCAGGAATTGCTTCAATGGTTGAATTCTCCTACTTCGACGGGATCGGATAGGGATAAGATAAGCGATCATCATGATATGGATGACGGATCACCAAGTGATACATTTAATACAGAGGCACAAGAAAATAAAACAAGCACATTGGCTAAAGAATATGGAAATTTTTTATCTATGTTTGACGTAAACGCTGTAGAAATGAATAAAGTCAATACATTGCATACTGAGAGAATTGTAACACGTCAAGCATTATCTTCGATTTTTCAAGCAAGGGCCAAATCTATAAATGCGATTCAAATTATAACTGATATGACAGATTACATCAGATTATTTGCTATAGGATATATAGAACCTTCGACTAGTATTGGTGGAATGAAACGTGGTGGTCGTATTGATTTAAAACGGCCGACCCCTTATCTAGAAACAACAAAACCATATAATGGGTTTCCAAAAAAAGAAGCAATGAATATGATAGAACCCGAAAATCCTACAAAAATTACCATAGATTCAATGGAAGATCGCTCTAAGGAATATAGCTATTTTTATGATGGATTAACGAGTATAATTCGAGAATTTGAGGAATTAGAATCGTTAAATGATGGCCCATTAATTGATTTATTTCCCATAGAAGTCGAAATTTCTAGACCAGCACTCGAAAAATCAAAAAATATATTTGTTTTCTATCGTTATATGTTTGATTATTATATTACCAATATAAATAATACCTTTTCTGCTTATCAAGTAAATGATACATTGTTTGCTCGTGACGCAATATTTTTTTATATGATTCATAGTTTTAATGATCGTACTACCGATTTCTTAAAATTAGATGATAAAGAAAAAGATAGTGTTCTTAGTGAAATATTTAATCTTCGTATTCCACAAGGTGGGAATGACTACCTATCTTCTACAAAAAAAACGGATTTAATAAAGGAAACACAGAAAGGAAAGGGACCTAACGAAAAACAGCATGGTGGTGTTGGAATTGATGAACTATCACTTGGTCTTGCCATTGCAAGTAAAGCTAGAGATGATACTTTTCTTCAAATAAGTAAAGAAGATAATAATAATATTAAAATTGGAGAAACAGTTGTAGACCTTAATGTGGTGAATGGTATTGAAAATGCATTTCGAACATCAATTGAAGCTTTTTTTACGGAGATTATCGGTTCGGTAGGTAGTTATAACGTAACTGATAGCGATGCAGCGACGACAAATATACAGAATATACAAGCGTCTGTTATAAAAAAAGCAACGGAGTTGATTACGAAAAATACTAAGATCGATACAGCTATAAATGATTTGACAAAACCCAAGACGCGTGGCAACCCACTGGGAAAAATATTGACAGAAATTCCGGAGTTGGTTCGTCCTGTAAAGGCTCTTATTATTAGACTCGTAATTTGTTATAACAAAATCAAACCAATCGGTAAAAGAGAAAAAACGTTATCTTCAGATGCCTCGAAAAGAGTAAATATTGTATTACAAAAAATATGTCAGAATATTGAAGCAGTTATAGGCGACGACGGTGATCTCAAAAATCCAGTATTCAATCAAGAAAAGATGTTGATTTCGGAAATTGTTGTAAATGGGAAAGTACCATCTACATTAGATGGACGATTATATGATAGCTGTAAAGTTTTTTTAAAAGGATACAATGATAATACATTATTACGCAACAAACAAATTGGCGAGGGTCAAATACAGGAGATTGTAACAACAATACATAAGACATGTGGTGACTTTAGTAAGCCGACAAAAGATTCGATTTATATTACTAATAATGCTTTAACTTCAACAGGGAGTGATAATCAAAAAGTTATTGAAAAACTGGCAAACGATCCAAATTTTAAAGTAATTTGTTCTATACCATCCATAATGGACGCACAAGGTAGCTTTGGTTCTTGTAACTTTGGTATAAAAAAAACACAAACCCAAATAAATAGACATAACGCCGAAGTAATCCCCACCGACTTAGAAGTAAGTATAATGGAAGAGGGAAGAGAGGAAGGTTTTTTTAGTACTTTAAATATAAATTCGAAATCAAACAACAATACTACAAAGGTAATCGTAGAATATAATATAAGAGTGATAGATGCGAATGAGAAAGATCATAATATACGTGGTGAAATAAAGGTAGCTATTAGAGATAAAGCCGTAGACATTTTGTCAGCAAAAAATGTAATTACAAAAGTTTTTGATGATATTGTGACTAAAGGATACGATACATTAAATGGCTATTTAGATGAGAATATATGGACGGTATCTGAATGTTTGTTACAAAAATTCTACGGCGATTACGGACAAGAACTATATGCATTGGCTCATGGGTTTGGTCGACCAGGAATCGGCGAAAAAGAAGGAATAAACAAGGAGGATGATAAGCAAATATCTTTACTTACGAATGGTGATAGACCATCAATGGTTAGAGCATGTATGTTAAAAATTTGGGCCGCAAAACAAGGTAATTCCATAAAAGATGGTTCATATATATTATATGGAAGTCCAAAGGAGTATTTATTGTTTGGAGGCAAACTTCAAGATACACAGAATGGTGGTAATAGAAATAAATATCATAAAGAAGTAAAAAGGAGTAAAAAAGCAAAAAAGAGTATCATAATAAATAAAAGTAAAAAAGCCAATAAGATTCGAAAAGCAATCACATGTAAAAGAGAGAATAAATGCCATAAAACTAATAGAAATAGAAAGTGATGTAGAGGAACTTTTGCATTATCCATTTGTAACTATAACAACAAATATCAACATTTTTATCGTATAAAAACCACGTATTTGGGCTCGCTTCGCTCGCATGAATCTTTTATTTAATATTAAATTTCTGTTTCGTTCCTCCATCATAAGGCACTGCAAATCCTTGATCGATCATTTTTTGATTCACATGAATCCCATCTACATAAAAGTCTCCTAAAAGTCTTCCGTATTTGTCCCAACCGTGGCATTTCAGTTTCACTATTTTTGTATTTTGTTTCATAAAATATCCCATCTCTGACTTCGTATAAATTGTATCTACTACTAAAAATGGATTTGTTACCAGACTAACAAAATAATTTTTTGATTCATGTGCCATTTCGATAATTTTGTCTCGATCTTTCTCTGTTTTCAAAGGTTTTATTTCAGGACAATCATATCCATTACATCTAACTTTGAATTTATGAAACGATTTGTTCCAATGAATCACTACGCTACAAGTATCACCATCATATACGTCCACAACTTTGGCATCGAACACTTGGCCGGATAAACTAAATAATGGGACTGAATCATCTTGCGTCTTTAGCCTACGCTTATTTAAGCTACAACAGATACCCATTATTATACTAGTAAAAATATATATAAATCGATTTTCTTTTTTATGTATAGTTTGTATATCTATACACAAAAATGCCCGTTTCAGAGATTACGACGATATCACGACATGAGTTTGCCGCAATGCTTACCAACAATAGCAGTGTTATTATTCTAAAGTTTGGTGCAGAATGGTGTGGGCCTTGCAAGACCATCGAAAAAGAGGTCGTGGAATATATGAATAAAATGCCAGAAAATTATACTTGTATGATTTTAGACATAGATGAATGTTTTGATTTATATGCATATTTGAAATCGAAGAAGATTGTCACTAGTATCCCTTGTATGGTCGCCTATTTTAAAGGAAACTCCCATTATGCTCCCGATGAAATCATCATAGGGACGAATTTAGAAGAAATGGAAACATTTTTCCAGGCATGTTTATATGCGTAATTATTTTATTTATAGTAAAACCGGATTATTGCTAGTTGCCGCATCATCTATCGTTATATTTCCATTTGGAAGAGTGACTGCGGGAGAATTTTGTACGATAGGTACACCCGTTGTAATAGGTGGTACATTTGGAACTGGTTCATTTTCTTCTTTATTCGAAGGCATAACCGTATTTTGCACGGTAGATGGAGTTTGAACGGGACTCATTGCCAATCCATTTTTACAAGAATCCATTTTTAGCAAACATGGCAATAAATAATCTAAATTCCGTTGGACCAAATTTGTGGCGTTGCTTTTCACCTCATTGACAATCTCTTGCTTTTTCGTTTCGTCTAGTTCATCCAATGCGTTGACTATCGCCGATTGACTTTGACCTTCAAATGTCTCAATACGAATAAGGGTTCCATGGATAAAAAGGGCGGCGAATAATATTCCTAAAAGGAGTAATAAAACACGAGTATTTGTCTTGCTTGGCATTTTCATTCCAAATAACATATTAAAGTTTATATAGTATGGGAATATTTTTGTATTATATATTCATATGAAAATCTACTTATGAATATATACACGATAAATGAACCAAAGATGTGTGTTCTCATATTTGCTTGCACTGGCGACAGTGACGAGTGTATTGATTTATGGCCTTAATTTACCTACACTTGTAACCGGAAATGTAAAATTGGTGAAAGAATACTACTATGAAAACTATATGTCTAGTTTTTTATTAGATGTGGTTCTGATTGCGATCTATTTAGGGATTGCATACATGGTAAGTGATTTCCTAAAGATCTCTTCTTTTGTAGGAGAATGGATGATAGTATTATTGGGAACCCTTCTCATTTCTGGTGGATTTTATTTGTATTTCTTATCCAGACCCCAGACAAATATGTTCTTTAGTAGATGGTTTCATAGTGTCAAATTCAAAGCGGTCATATATGACATGATTTTGGTATCATCAGTGTTCGTCGTCAAAAAGGTTTTAGATCAGAAATTGGAATAAAGGGTTTTGACTGGTTTTCTTTTTCTGCTTCTGTTTTCGTGAATTTCTTTTTTTGGATCGTTTCTTTTTTTGAGTCTTTCGTGTTTTCCTTCGCTTTTTAGTTCGTTTCCCTCCTTTCATTTCATTATCACCCCGTCCATCTTGTGGGGGTACTTCAGGATCTTGGTTTGTTTCTGCGACTGGATTCACATCTACGTTTGGATTTACATCTACGTTTGGATTTACATCTGCATTTGGGTTTGCTTCTGCATTTGGGTTTGTTTCTTCTTCTGAGGTTTCTTGGGGTGCTTCACTTGTATCATTGCTGTCTGGTATAATATCGAACGATGTATCGGGTTCAGGATTGCTAGATATGGATGCGTTTTCTACATCTTCTGAGGCGAATTGATTATTAAAAACAGATTCACTACTCGAAGCATCTTCTGGTACAGATTCAGAAGATGGTTCTGAGGATTCGGTATTTTCAGATGAGGATTCTTCTGTGTTGTCTAGCAAATGGGCGGTACTCAAAAGTGCAACCGTAATACCGATAAATCCATAAGTGATTAAAGGGACTCCTCCTACAGAATAAGAAGTAGCTTTTTCTGCAATATTTTTGGGAGAGATTGTTTGAAAGAATTGACTAAAATCGAATGAAATCATTTTATATTATGTTGAGAAAGTCTTTTCTAATTTCATACACAAAATTGGAAAAGAAAAGCCTTCAAAGAGAGTCGAACTCCTGACCTTGTGCTTACAAGGCACACGCTCTAGCCATCTGAGCTATGAAGGCGTCTTATACTGTTTTTATGGTTTCAAATAATGACGCAGGATAAAAACATGAGACAAATTATATTTAGGTATTTCTTTTAAATGCTTTTCACAATAAAATGTTTTTCGCAATAAAATGTTTTTCACCAGATACAATATATTCAAATGCTAAAGTACGTCCACCTCCCCGCTTTTTTGATTAGTTTTGCTTTAGGAGTATTTGCTGTATACATTACCGCTCCAGATAAGAAGAAAATAATGGTATATCCTACACCAGACAATGTGAACTACGTTCAATATAAAGATCATGCAGGCAATTGTTTCCAATTTCGCCAAACAAAAACGAAATGCTCGAAAGATGATTTGAAAACGCCTATCCAGTTATTGTCTGGTGGGAAATAACCAAATAATTTTTATTCATGATGATATCTTTTAAGATTTTCTACAAATATACTATATAGACAGTATATAGTATATAATGAATATTCCTAGATTGTTGAATAGTGCCATGGGACGAATTATTATTTCCATTTTATTAGGCTTAGGTCTAGCGACTTTATTTCGTAAAGCATGTGTGGATGGATCATGTTTGCAATTTAATGGACCGGTTATCAACGAGGTTGATGGAAAGACATACAACTTTGGAGAGTATTGCTATAAATATGAATTACAACCGACAAAGTGTGATAATAAACGAAAGACGGTCGATTTTGATTTAGAAGAATCGGGATCGGAAGAAAATAAAAACAGTTGGATCCCTTTTCAATCCAATGAATAAAAAAATGCTAGATAGATCTTGGCAAAATGTTTAGGGAAAAAACGAAAATGCGTTCTCTCAATTTTCTTTAGATATGAGCGGTCATATATAAAGATGTCAGATATAACTCGAATTATGGATTTACCAGAGAATGTGACCATGCAAATGAATACAAATGGAGATCGTAGTAGTGGATTGAATAATTCATATTCTCCTATGGACGTCCACCCGAACCCTTACGGTCATCCTCCGCCTTCTGTGCCATCTATGCCAACACCGACTTCTACTGGACCTTCTCAAATGCAAATGCAAATGCAGATGCAAGGGGCGATCCCTCCTATGCAACAACAATTGCCCTCCCGAGACATTCCCATGGAATCCGTACAATATATGCAAGACGATCAAGTCCAAGCAAACTATATTCCACCTGTAACAGAAAGTGCGAAACAAACCGCCGAATACATGAGACAATACGACGAATTAACTGAACGAAAAGTGCGGGCACACAACGAAGAAAAAGAAAAGAAATCGCGCATGGATATGCTGTATGATGAAGGACAGATCCCAGTATTGGTAGCGATCTTGTTTTTCATTTTCCAAATGCCGGTGGTAACGAATTTTCTCTATAAGAATTTATCCTTCTTGAAAATGCATGATCTGGACGGCCATTTTAATATGGCAGGATTGGTATGGCAAAGTGCGATGTTTGGAGGCGCCTTTTATGGATTGACGAAAGTAGTCCATATGTTGTCGGAATTGTGAATAGATACACTGAAATTAATATTTTAACTTTTTAATATAAATGTATTTTACTATATAATAAATTATAATATGATATTTTCTAAAGATACAGTAATACAGTTGATATATAATAAACGTGTTTGTATAGTAGGACCTGCGAATTATTTGAATAAACAAAATATCGGGAAAGAAATAGATAGTTATGATACTGTTGTACGTTTTAATAAGGGACATAATTTAATAAAAGACCCAGATATTTTCGGAAGTAGAACAGATATTTTGTATCACTGTGTATCTCAAGATCCAGACAATGGTGGTGAAATTACAAAAGAAATTGCAAAAAAAATCCCTATAGTTTTTGCTTATCCATTACTGACTAGAAATGATAATAGCAGCTTCGCAAATGGAAATAGTTGCGAATATGAAAAAATAAAAGATTTTGTTCCAAGAACAAATATAGTAAAAAAAGATATTTATATGGAATGGGAGAAAGATATCGGATGTAGACCAAATACAGGTATAATAGCAATTTTAGATATTTTAAATATGAAACCAAAAGAATTGTATATAACTGGTTTTACCTTATTTAAGGATGGTTACTCAAAATTGTATAGAAATCAAATAGATAATACATATGTAACAGAGCAAAATAGCAAATACAAAGTTTTGGATCGAATGTTTAATGCTGGATATAAAGGCGCACACGATCAGTATTTGATATATTTATATTTAAAAAAACACATATTAAATAAAAAAAACATTAAACTCGATGACATATTAATAGAAATATTGAATTTTGATGCAAATAAATATTCGAGAGAAAACTCGTTACAACACTTAAGTGATAGAGAACAATTTATTCATTTTTTATATTACGACTGAAAAATAATATAAATATTATAGAATTTATATAATATAATATTTAATGGAAAAAGTATATTTACATAACCCCGAAATTAGATCATCCATAGACGAACAGATTGACGTTAATGATGATAGTTTCATAAAAGATTTTTTGTCTGACGATAAATTAAAATATAAAGATCATATGATAACATTATTAGGTTACACAAATAGTGTAAATAAACATACTAACTGGTATCCATGGAATCGTTTTGTAGATGTGTTCAAAACAATAGGATATAACTGTGAATGGTGCGAAATTACAAATATAAAAAGAAAAGGAGAAAAAAGATTATTCATAACATGGAATGAACCAACATGCGAGGAATTAATTAAAAGTGGTTTTATGAAAGAAGATGATATTATATTTCAGAAATTGACATCTCTTGGTAAAGGTAATGA
>Ga0209632_10005850_pt1 | contig 10552 bp, 4 predicted proteins | sample COG_10_FD_184754 | JGI IMG/M metagenome (GOLD analysis project Ga0209632, IMG submission 184754) | Pelagic Microbial community sample from North Sea - COGITO 998_met_10 (SPAdes) (version 2) | ecosystem: Environmental > Aquatic > Marine > Neritic zone/Coastal water | place: Helgoland, sampling...
CAAAATTCATCAAACATTGAAGGAAATACTGTGTTTGGCTTTCTAACTTTTACGAGTGTCATGATTTATGTTTTTAATGGTTAAAATCTATTTCGTTTCTGGCTTTTCTCTTTCGAATTCTGTGCCAACTCCCAAAACCTTTGTTTGACCTGTCATTTTGACTTGTAAAGCGGTTTTATCACGACATAATTTCCGATTTGAACTTAGGGATCTGACGAATTACAAAACCGAATTGGGAAGATTTAACACAAATGGATGCACAAAAACCTGTTTGAATGGTTTTAGCTTTGTGCCCCGTTGATTGGTACAGCATTTGACTAATAGTAGCCAACGACACAACAATTAAAAGAAAGAGAAATGATGTTTGGATTTGACCCAGTTTTGCTGGTTTTAGTAATCGGTTTTGCGATTATTGGATTCGCAGTCAGTCGTAAATTGAAAAGTGTTTTTGCGAAGTATGAAAAGATGCCGTTGAGTTCTGGCTTGACTGGCGCGCAGGTTGCGCAAAAGATGCTGAACGACAGTAACATTTATGATGTAACGGTGGAAAGCACCCCCGGGAAATTGACGGATCATTACAATCCTGGTAATAAGACTGTGAACCTGAGTCCTGAAGTTTACAACGGAAGAAATGTATCTGCAGCAGCAGTTGCAGCTCACGAATGCGGACACGCAGTTCAGCATGCCGTTGAATATCCGTGGTTGCAAATGCGTTCTAGCTTGGTGCCGATAGTAAGTTTTAGTTCGAGAGCATTGAACTTCGTGTATATCGCGATGTTTTTCTTGGCTTACTTATCGAACATGTACAGTCAAATGTTACTTGTAATCATAGTGCTCCAGTCGGCAATAACCTTGTTTTCAGTTGTAACCCTTCCTGTAGAAATTGATGCGAGCAACCGAGCATTAGCTTGGTTGAACAATAGCGGCCTCACCAGAGGAAAGGAACACGAAGCGGCTACAACTGCACTGAATTGGGCAGGTAGAACCTACATCGTAGCAGCTTTGGCTTCGCTTACTACATTGCTTTATTACATCATGAGATACATGGGAAGTAGGGATTGATTAACTATCATGCGATTCGTGGTAACAAGTTTTCTAGGTATTTGCTTAGCGTTTCGGAAAGATTTTTGGTTTTAGCGTGTTTTTTAAGATTCGGTCTATTTATTCAGACGGAAAGTTTCCCGAGTATAGTAAATCTACAGACTATTATTGCTTGAGGCTGCAAGAATTGTAGTTGACCGAATGTATCTATTGTCATTGCGCTTAGTATACCCCGGTATAATCGATAATAGAAGTGGTTAGGTAGTGACTGGTAATTACTCTTTTATAACTTGAATTGCATATTCACTCGGATTTTTAGTAGCTCATCTTCTTCCGCAGATGCAGCATCTTCTATAGCAACTCCAAGAATTTCACCACTAGCCAATGCTTTCATTCCGACTCCTGGAATGGACGATATGGTAATAAAATCATTTTTACGAATTGGTCCATTTTCTAAATTGTATCGGATATACGTGTAATTGTCGGTTATCGCTGCGGTTTTGGTCTTTATCATTCAAGAAAACAGAAAAGGGCTTTATTTTGGTCTAATCTTGGCATCGGTTTTCGTGGCACTTCAAATTATTGAAGTTCACCAGCAAAAGAATCAGAAGTTCATCGCTTGCTATAATGTAAAAAGAGAGACCGCCATCGCTTTTATAAAGGGTCCTGAAATCACAATGTTCACTAGTTCAAATTTCTGGAAAAATGAACAGACTATGCTATTTCATGTACGCCATCATTGGTGGAATAAAGGCATTCAAACGAAGCATTTTGTTGAATTCGATGACTCGATGACGGATAGACAAATAAGCTATGGTAATCAATCATTTAGTGTGCTAGATCTTGCTCAGGTCGGTTTAGCTAAGAGTTGGGTACACTCCGATTCATTACAATGAGCATTTGCCTCAGCTATCATCGCTTAATCCGGAACTGAAACTCAGTACCGTTAAAAGTCTTACAGAATATGATTTTGAACACGCGGATGAATCCTTTAAATTATTTGAAGACACGCTAGTGTTGACGAATCCAAAGACTTCAAACCCATTCGATTATAAGAAATTCGTAAATTTAATATTTCGAACAATTATTAATAGTTAATGGACTGAATATGCGCCATATCTTCTTCTATTTTCAGCTTTCTGTCTTAATAGTGAATCCGGCTATCGCGCAGGTATATTTTGAGGACGTTGCCTCTGCTTCGGGTATAGAGCACTTTTCAAGTCCAAACCCATTTGCCGGACTGATGACAGGAGGTGCAGTCTGGGCCGACCTTAATAATGATGGCTGGGAAGACCTTTACATTACTGGTTCAACTGTTACCGACAAATTATATCTGAACAATCAAGACGGAACGTTTATTGATGTTTCAGTCTCCTCGGGTATAAGTTCGGTAACGACCAACTACAATACAATGGGGGTTGCTGCGGGAGATTTGAATAGAGACGGGTTCGTGGACCTTGTAGTCACGACTGATCTGATAAGTCGAAACCTGATATTTATCAATAACGGTAATGGAACGTTTACAGAATTCGGGAACCAACTTGGCATTGGAGCAGATATAGCTTTTTCTTTTGGCGTAGCTCTTGGCGATTATGATGGAGACGGATGGTTGGATATTTACATTGCCAACTGGGTTCAGAATTCACTTCAGCAAACTGCGTATCCAGACCGATTGTATAAGAATAATGGTGATGGGACCTTCACAGATGTGACCGTTAGCGAATCCGTTTTTGTAGCCAACGGCTGCGGCTTATCCGCCTCGTTCAGTGATTTTGATAGAGACGGAGACCTAGACATCCTTGTGGGAAATGATTTTGGTTACTGGACTTGGACCGTTGGAAACACGCTTTTCGAGAACGACAACGGCAATTTAGTCGAAGCCTCGGAAAATTATGCTTTTGATATAGATATCAACGCAATGTCAATGGCTGGAGGCGACATTGATGAGGACCAGGATCTGGATTATTATATCACTAATATCAACGGAAATGCTTTAATGAGAAACGATGGTAGCTCCTTTGTTGACATTGCGGAATCAGCTGGGGTCAAAGGTGAATTTAATTTAATTGATACAACAGGTGCGCAGTATGTCGATGCTGTATGCTGGGGAGCGGTGTTTTTCGATTATGACAACGACACTTATCAAGATCTGTTTGTCTCTAACGGTAAACTAGCTTCGTTTTTAGCTGATACAACAGCATACTTCCAGAATAGGCTGTTCAAAAATGAAAGTGCCTCAGGCTCTTTTGAAGATGTCTCTGAACAAGCAGGTATGAGCTCGCCATTATTGAGTAAGGGGTGTGCTTCTGCAGATTATGACCACGATGGAGACGTTGATATGGTTATTGTGACAATGGATACTATAGATGGCGTTTCCAGAACCTTATTAATGGAGAACATCAATGGTAATCAGAAGAATTGGCTCCAATTGAACTTAAAGGGAGTTGTTTCGAATTTTGACGCTCTTGGCACGATGGTAAGCGTACACGTTGATGGTAGAACGTTTATTAGAGAAATTGATGGGGGAGGTTCCAGTTATATGTCTCAAAATAGTAAGGTGGTCCACTTTGGTTTAGATACATATCAGGAGGTAGATTCAGTAACGGTAGTTTGGCCTGTATCCGCACCTACCACCTTATATAACGTTGAGGTGAATCAACGAATTGATGTGACTGAACTGCAAAACCCACTAGGAGTGAATGAAAGGTCAAGACATATCGTAAGTGTTTTTCCCAACCCTGCTGAAGATTACTTTACGCTAACAACAGCTAATACACCGATAATAAGCTTTGAGGTATTTAATAGCTCTGGCATATTAGTCCATAAAGAAGAGCTTGAAAATGTATCGAGCCATAAAGTAGATATCAGCTTTCTGTCTTCTGGAGTGTACAGTCTCGGTGTCACCTCAAACGTCACCAAAATTTGGAAAAGACTTGTAATTCAATAAAGGCTAGGCTCATTTGGCTTTTCTTCACGTTAATTCAATTCAAGAATTAAATGCCATTAAAATCGTACATTTTTATTTGTAGATGGCTCTTAAGTATCAGTGCTTTGGCACTGTTACAAAGTAGCTGTTTTGGTCAAGTTCAGTTTGTAGACGTAGCTCAACAAGCTGGTATTGACCATTTCGTTAATCCACATCCATTTGCTCAGCAAAGAACAGGTGGTGCGGCTTGGTTTGATTTTAACAATGATGGTTGGGAGGATATTTACCTCACTGGTAGTGGATTAGGAGACAAACTGTATCAAAACAATGCAGATGGAACATTTACCGATAAGTCAGTCGAATCAAGCATTGAATCAGTTACGTCTGGTATTGTAACGATGGGCGTTGCTACAGGAGATATTAACAGAAATGGTTTTGAAGACATAATTATAACAACAGATTTTTCAAATAATAATCTGGTATTCCTCAATAATGGTGATGGTACTTTCTCTGAAGAGTCGCAGAATCTTGGAATTACTGACGTTGCTTTTTCATTAGGGGCGTCTCTTGCAGATTTTAATGCCGATGGTTGGCTTGATCTATACGTATGTAATTGGATGGATAATCCGTTGTTTGAAACGACTTACACTGATCGGTACTATATAAATGATGGCGATGGTTCATTTACGGATTTCACTAACCAGTATGGATTGCTCTCAACCAATCGGGCGGGAGCAGCGTGTTTAGCTACCGATTTTGACAACGATGGCGATGCTGACCTGGCGGTGGTAAACGATTACGGAATTGTGCCCTGGATAGAAGGAAATCGACTGTTTGAAAATTTAGGCACAGGCTTTAATGACGTATCTGCCGCTAGTGGCTTCTCCTTAGAAGTTTTTGGTTTTGGCATTGGCGCAGGTGATATAGATGAAGATTTAGATATGGATTATTACATCAGTGCAATCGGCAGAAACTCCTTACTTATAAATGACCAAGGTAGTTTCACGGATATAGCTGGTATGTCAGGAGTCTGGAGCCAGTGGAATGTCGTAGATTCCGTTGCTGCTCCCATATTTACTCAAGGTATGAGTTGGGGCACTGCTCTTTTCGATTATGACAATGACACGTATTTGGACATCTTTTCTTCCAACGGTAGACTTCCTTTACCCGAAGAAGAACAGCAGATTACCATTGACGAAAGTAGGATGTTTCGGAATATCAGCGCAACAGGTGTTTTTGATGATGTTTCATTAGAGGTGGGACTTGATTTGGAAGAAGATAATAAGGGCTGCGCAAAAGCTGATTTTGACCACGATGGGGATATCGACCTTCTCATAGTTACCAATGATTCCGTTGGTGGATTGGACAGGACGGTACTTATGAGAAACGAAGGAGGAAATGCTTTCAATTGGGGGCAATTTGTTCTTCAAGGGGAAACCTCGAATTTTCAAGGAATCGGTGCAAGAATATGGTTGTACGCAAACGGTAGAACCTTTCTTCGAGAGATTGATTCTGGAGGAGGGAGTTATCTATCTCATCATAGCAAAGTGGTTCATTTTGGGTTGGATGATATTAGTGAGATTGATTCGGTTATTGTTGATTGGCCTAGCACAGAACCTCAAACTTATGTTGGTGAGTTTGTAAACGCTAGAACTATTCTTTTCGAGGGTCAAGGGCCAATTACGGGGAATAATGGAATGGACACCAACGAAAGCCATAGTTCAGTGAAGATTTACCCAGTACCATCTTTAGATGGTGTCTTGAATGTAAATGCAGATTTAGCCTACGATAGACTAGACATTCTGGATATTAATGGGAAAGTGGTATTGACAACTTCAATCCGAGGAGAATTGAGATTAGAAATTCATCATTTAGCTACGGGTACCTACTTTCTATGTGCATACGGAGACGACACTCCATATCAGAATCGAATCATTGTTAAATAAAAATGACCGATTGCTTTCTAAAGCAATCGGTCATTTTAAGAGATTGAATTGTCGTCAAAGCCAAACCTTATTGGTTTAAGTTCAATAGTCCACCATTTTGTATTTCCAGTAAATCGAAGATATTTCCCTGAATCTCAATGTTTAAGCACTCACCAATATCTCCATTGTAGATAATCGGTCTATTACCGCCACTAGGCGAGGCTGGTATGATTACCGGTGCAGTTGCATCGGGTATACCACAGTCCCAGTTTCCCGGATTCGTCCAATCATTGTCAACGGTTCCTCTCCAGGTAAAGCTAGGTGGAGCGTTATCTGGTGAGTTTATACCAACCGTTACTGTAGATGAGGTGGTACATGTGTTATTATCGGCTACAGTTACGCTGTAAATACCGCCTGCGAGTCCTGTTGGGTCTTCCAAACTGGATGAGAAAGAGGCCGGTCCAGCCCAGTTATACAAATAGCTCGGAGAAGGTATTATTGGTGTTCCACCTGAGACAGTAATATCTAATTCACCTTGGTTATTTGAATAGCACCACGTGTTTGTAACCGAGACTCCATCAATCGTAAGTACCGTAGGTTCTGTAATAGTGAAGTTTATTGTCTCTGAACAGTTACCCATATCCACCACCTGAACAGAATAGTTATCAGGAGCAAGGTCACAGAACTGGTTATCAGGTAGGGCTACTGCGCCAACGGACGCGGTTGGTTCATTTGCAACCCAAGGTCTAACAAACATCCAATCCCATTGGGCTGAAAAGTTTTGATTATAATCAATATTGTCACCTCGTGCTCCTAATCGAATCCGCTCGTTATTAAGAGAGTAGTTTCCATTTACTTGTGAACTTGTACCGCCAATCTCACGCGTACGACTCCCTAGCGAGTTGGATGTATGGGCTCTAACATATTCGCGAATCCACAAATCACGCTGACCTCCAGCTATGCTAGGAAAACCATCCCATGTACCGTTAATGCACATAAAGTTGCCGCCATTATGATTTAGGATATTATAAGAATTGCCCGTACTACCCCAAAAACCTGCAGTGGTAAACCCATTGCCAGCAGAACTTGTCTCGTAAGTTCGAGCTTCAGAAATTCTACTACCAGTAAATGTTGCTGTAGAAGTTTGAGTACGATTGGAATTACCGCCAATAAGTTGCCCTCCGTAGTAAGACCAATTACTTCCAGTTGTTCCCGAAATTGTTCCCTGAGTCCACTTCGAACTATCGAAATAGTTAAAGTCATCGAAGAATTCGAATACAGCTTCTCCATTAGATTCTGTTGTAAGAGAAGAGTTTCCGAAAACCATATAAATAATGGTGTTACCATTTGGCAAGGAAGGGAATCTGACCCAAACATCCATCGTTGTACTGTTCGTATAACTTTCTATCCAATAAACGAGTTCATTTAGGTCGCTATCATAAAACCTCACATCGGCAAAGTCAGCACGCATCGGTGCAGTGTAAGCAACGTTGGTAATTTTTACGGGATGGTTGGTCAGCGTACCATTGGTGTTATTTATAGTGACTGGCTTCATTCTACCTCCAAACACCTGTATATCAGTACCCATCTTCATCAAATAAGGTCCAACTTCATCTACAGCATTTATCTCAATGCAACCATCGTCAGCAGCATTACAGCTTACCTGAGTCAAAGTTTCAACGGCATCTAGGTCAGAAACATTAACATCAACTGTGGCTGATTGTACACATCCATCACCATCATCAACTGTCAGCGTGTATGTTGTATTTGAAGTTGGAGAAACGGTGCTGTTATATGCATTACCTCCTTGAGACCAAGAAATTATTGGGGAACAAGCCTCAAGCTCTTGTACGTTTATTGTATAGTCTTCAACTGCAGAATATTCAATTACACCACACCCTGGGCTTAGAAAATACCCCAACCAACACTCTGTCACTCTCATTCTAACGTTACCCGCTACTGCATCGGGTATGGTAATGTTCTGAGATACACTGAATGGGGTTGCTATACCAGAACCCAAATCATAGCTTTCGTTTGCATCCTCAAAGTCTCCGTCTCGGTTCCAGTCGAAGAATACCCTTACATATTGACGATAACCTCCGCTACCAGCTTGACTAACCTCTACTGATAGAGCATAGGTTGATCCCTCAGTAACTGTAGTTGATATGTTTGTAAAGTCAGTGTACGTGTTTTGACCAGAAGCGTTATTTATGGTATTAAATTGTACACCACTAATCCAGTCATAAAAAGAGTTACCGCTGGCTGTACAACTTGGCTGCAGACCGCAGCCAGAAGAACATGCAACTGAGCATGAATTTGGATATTCCCCAATAATCTCTCCCTGCAGCTCAACTGTTTCACCAGAGCAAACATTTATATCATTTCCTGCACTTAATATCCATGGTGCATTGATTTGAGAATTTGCAGCCACTCTACAACCTTCTGCATCTCGGACACCGATGTCGTAGGAACCACCAACAAGTCCTGTCCAAGACCCTGATGTGACAGGACTATTTGGAATATCATTCAAGTAATAATTTAATGTTCCTGTACCACCAGAGGCAGTAACTGAGATTGATCCGACACCGGATCCTCCACACCCTACTATATCCACGATTGTTGGCGTTCCGATAATAATAGGATCAGGTTCAGTTATGGTAGTAGGAATTGCATTGGAGGTACAACCAAACTGGTCTCTGATAATAATGTCATAGGTGCCAGCCGGAAGTCCGGTGATTAGAAATGGGTCCCCAATAACAGTGTCAAATCGAGAAGAGGATGCTCCGTTCAGGCCGTACATATACACAGGTTCGCCTCCAGAGATTCCACTTACTTCTATCGCCCCGCCATTCGAACCTGCACAAAGCACATTTTGGTCTACACCAAGAGTTAATGAAATTGGAGGAACATCATTGACGACAACTGGATTACTTGTATAAGCTGTTGTACAATTATTGGCATCACGTACTATAATGGTGTAGTTGCCTGCTGATAGCGAAGTAAACTCTGGCGAACTCTGATATGTAGACCCATTGTTAATTGAATATTCAAGTGGATCATCTCCATTAGCTATAACGAATATTGCTCCGTTATTGGTACCACAGTCTGTTATGTCAGCAGAAGATACGCTGTTAATGTTAGGTGGCGTATACCAAGTAACCTCGCGAGTGTCCGAATCAGACTCGGCTGAGCATGCACCAGTTCCTTGAACTGTGAGGATGGTAGATGTAGTACCGCTTCCTGCAGTAGGGTCGAATGTTGCTGTTGGGACAGTTCCTCCCTGATTCCATGTTCCGAATCCTCCACTTTCAGACCACGTGTAACTGGATATGGCAGTACCACTAGCTCCTGTCATGACAAAAGAGTCACCACCACCGCAATTCACCAGGTCAGATCCTGCGTTTGCAACGGGTAGCGCTTGTACGGTAACTGTTCTATTAGAAGTTGTTGTCGTGGAACTACAGGCACCCGAACCAATTATTTGAAGTTGCAATGTTGCTGTTCCAATAGATGCAGGTGTCCATACCCAAGCTGTAGGATCAGTAGCACTAGTTGTTGTGAAGGACCCTGTGGCTGAACCTCCAATCTGCACCCATGTAAAACTTGATGCCAATCCTCCAGTATTTATAGACGACCCTGTCATAGCTATACTTCCATTCTCACAAACGTTAAGGTTACCACCAGCATCTGCAGTAGGAGGAGTTTCCCAAACCACCGACATAGTCGAACTCGGATTCGTACTGGCGCATTCTCCACCTCCGGTCAGCGTAATCGTAAGGAAATAATCACCCGCATCTGTTGTAGGTTCAAAGGTTGGGGATGCAGTAGACCCTCCCGCAGTTATTGAACCTGTTCCGTCACCAGATACCGCACTCCAGTTAATTGAACTGTATGTTCCGTTAATTGTAGCTGGAGTGACATTAATATTCGCTTGTCCTGTACAGGAATTTTGAGGACTTGTAGTACTAACCGTTAGAGGCTCATCCCAAGTAACAACTACATCATCTGTTACCGTTGTTGATCCACATGTTCCAGAACCGGTAACTGATAAACGAACAGTCTTCTGACCGCTTGCCGATATTGGACTGAAACTGTAGTTAGAAGGCACGGAGCCACTTCCTACAATTGTTCCACTCCCTGTTCCGCCTCCTAAAACTGTCCAAGTGAAGGTTGATGGACTAGAGGCTGAGGCCCCGCTAAAAGTCATATTTGAAGTGCCACATTGTCCAATGTCTGGGCCAGCATTTGATGTTGGTCCGCTGGCCCAAGTAAAAGTCATCTCGTCAGTGTCGTCAGAACAAGGTGCAACTCCAACCGCGGTGAGCGTTAGCGTAACCGAACCGGTAGCTGAAGAAGGGTTTATCGTAGGAGTAAGAGTTGATGTTCCGGTTACAGAGCTTACAGAGCCAGAGTTAACTGTGTAGGTCCAGTTATAGCTACTGTATGAACCAGTTACGCTAGCTCCTCCAGGTAATGTGTATGAACTAGTGTTACAATTGTCTAAGTTTGGTCCTGCATATGCCGTTGGTGCAGTGTTGACTGTAATCGTTTTTGAAACGCAGGTACTGTTGTCACATTCTCCAATTACTCTTGCACTATAAGTAGTAGTTGAGTTAGGAGTTATATCAAACTGAGGACCGTACCCGACAACCGCGCCAGA
>Ga0209632_10005858_pt1 | contig 10539 bp, 11 predicted proteins | sample COG_10_FD_184754 | JGI IMG/M metagenome (GOLD analysis project Ga0209632, IMG submission 184754) | Pelagic Microbial community sample from North Sea - COGITO 998_met_10 (SPAdes) (version 2) | ecosystem: Environmental > Aquatic > Marine > Neritic zone/Coastal water | place: Helgoland, sampling...
TGTCAAGTATTTTTTATTACTTTTTTTATTGCTGCTTTATTGTTGTATTTTAATCCCCAACACTTATAATATAACCCGTTGGGAATGTCTTGTCAAGTATTTTGTTAAACTTTTTTTATTATTGTTTTTGTTTGTATTTTATTCTCGACACTTATAATATAACCCGTTAAGATCATGTTGTCAAGTGTTTTTTGTTACTTTTTTTAATTTAGTGCTCGGGTAGGGATTTGAACCCCACAATTCGATGTTTTAGATTAGGACGCCTGCCCACATCGTTATCTGCAACCGTACAGCCGAGCAAATACACCCACCAAGATTCGAACTTGGGACTTCATCTTTAGGAAAGATGCACTCTATCCAGCTGAGTTATGGGTGCTTGTTGTCCTACTCTTTTGATAAAGAGTTCAAGTATTTCCCATGGCGCTTGGCACATGCCATAGCCAATTCTACGAACAAGCTCTCATCGATATCGGATGTCGCCCTTATTGTACAAGATGCTCCGGGCATATAGATTGCCTTACCAGACTCATACTTCTCCATGGATCTTGTAATAGAGATCTCCATGGCTATCTTCTCGGTTACTTGCTCTATCTTCTTCGTAGAGGCCCACATATATAGACATACCCAACCGAGCAAAAGTATTAAAAACCAATTTTCTTTTATTTTATTATAAATTTTTCTAATGTATTTCATTAATTCCTCCTATCACTTGTAGTGTCTAACACAAGCAATCTAGCCCGCTAAGAGCATCTCATCAAGTGTGTTGTTAAATTTTTTTAAAATTACTTCATAAATACAAGTATGCCTGCCATGCCTACGAACCACGAAATTGCAAGCCAGCCATCGGTAGTGTTTCCTTCTGCGAGCCAGCTCACCCCGGCAAAAGCCATTAGAGCCATTGTCGGATACATTAATGACAACAAGCAACAGTTAGAGTTGCCTTCTGGTATTTCGCTTGCATTGCTTGAATTCATTGTTCCTCCGTTAATTCATAAGCATGTGATGCATGTGGATAATGATGTTCTATCATGAATTTTCCACATTTTACAACAAACTTGGTTTCTTTGTCTTCAACAAGCCAACCTTGTTGTATTCTTCTTTTGGTAGTATTCTTCTGCCAAAATGCAATCTTTTTCATAATGGCCTTTTTTCCTATACTATAATATAACCTGTTAAGGACATCTTGTCAAGTGGATTGTTAAACTTTTTTTGGATATTCTATTAATTCGTATATATTTCCAAAAGGATCTCGCTTATACACGGATCGTGTGCCGTCTCTATGTTCCTTTACTTTATCTCCCTCATCGAAGTCACTCACCTCAAAGGCGATGTGCGGAGGGTGCTGTCCTTTGGTTACAAAGGCTAATTTGATGTTTTGGAACTGAACGAATGACCAAGAGTCATCCGCATACAACAGCACGGCTTCAAAGTTTTCGCAATACCAATCAGCGGCTTGCTTAGCATCTTCTACCTGAAGAGCGATGTGATCTATTTCTTTCATGTTTCACCGATAACGAATTTCAAAGTTTTTTGCTATAATCTCTTTGCTTAGCTTGAAGTTTAGATCAAGTTCTACACAATAGACCTCTATGTGATCTTCTCGTTCAGCAAGAAGAGCAAAGCGCATGCCCGGCTTGATGGGTCCAATTTCTGTTTTTGCTACTAAGATCAATTTAAAACTCCCTTATCGTTCATGAGTAATTATAGCACTCAACAATTAATCATCCGAATCGCAATCCTTATTCTTCTGTTCTATCAGATTTTCGACACTCACTATCAGGGAGCAAATTTCAAAAATCTTTGCTGTTGCCTCATGAGCGTTTTCAGGGTAGTAAATCAAAAAGGTTAGTAATTGTTCCTCTATTTCAATCAGTCTGTTGACTTCTTTTTTTAAATCGCTTAAATTCATTTGCTCTCCTGTATGTAATGAGTGTAATGCTTTACATAGTAATTATTCTCAGCCTCAGAACTTTTCCATATTGCAAAGGACGAATGCCTTTCGAGGCCATTGTTCTCTCTTACAATCTGCTGACAAGTTGGAAGGATCCCTTCATCATTATCTAAGTCTTCCTCGTCTACATTAATATAATAACATGACTCAGTAATGTTGTCAAGCGGAAACAATAAAACTTCTTCTCCTTCTAAAGAACTATAACCGATTGTTGAAATCCTTGATATCTCCTTTGGTTCGTGAATCTTTCCAAAGTCTTGTTTAACATTCTCACAATAATTAATGTTTTGAAATGTTGAATAAATGTAATGGTTCACTTTCTCGTAGTATTTCCTGATAGGACCTGCTCCAATTTGCTCTAACAGAGACTTGTTTGAAAGAAGTATCAGTTCATTCAGCTTTCCTGAGCGAGCATACTGCTGTAAAACTCCAAAATGAGCTTGATGTCTCAACTTCTCTTCTCGAGAAGCAAACTCAAGGTCCGGCACAAGATAAACAACGGTCATTTTATGTGCCTGTAATGCCTCTAGAACCCTTAACGAAGCACCGGCAACCTTACCAGACCCACAAACAAAAAGAATGCCGTTAGAGTGTGATTTTAGGCCCCTAGAGGTAATCTTCACTGGGTGTTCGTCATAACCCTCAACATTTGCTTGGGAGTCAAGACCTTGGCCTTCGTCAAAAATTAATATTTTATAAGTTTTTGTGTGAGGCTTGAATAATTTTGCTATATTCTTGCCTGCTTCACCTAGTCCAGCAATTAACACATCACCCTCCGTTTATTACACAAATTTTCAGAACATCACGCAAGGTTGCTCCTGCACGAGTGTTCCATTCCCAAAGCATTCGACTGTTATCTTTGTCATAACATATCTCTGAATTAGCATGTTCTCGCCAACAGGTCATTCCATTCTTTTCTGTTGTTTCAACGATTGATCGTCTATCTCTGTTTAGTTCAAATGAGTTTTCATATAAAATAAATCGAGGTCTTTCGTAAGTATAGTAAGTTTCAACACCTTTCGTCTCAAATTTTTGGTATCTGTCGCTCCATGTTTGCTTTTCGATAACACAGACATCATAAACATCTGCTGCTTGCGCTGTCGCTAGTAAAAATAATAAATTAATCATTTGTCCTCCAGTTTTTGTAGTTCTTTTTTCTTTAAAGTTATTTCTTGTCCTAAACCTAAGTGAAGTACGACTACATACTGTTTCTTTTGATTTACAACAAGCCCCAATTCTCCCGGGTTTATGTATCCGGAATGGGGAGTTTCGTATTTAAATCTAAATTTGACCATATCGCCAATTACCATGAAAATTCCTTCATGCTACCCAAATCTTTCCCGAGAGAGACATTAACCATGAACTTCCCGAGTTTTGTATCCTCAAAGATTTGTTTTAGTTGCGGTATCATTCTTTTGTCGTCTCGGTGTAGATCGATGATAACACTATCATGAACAACAGCAGTGACATGTGACTTTGTTCCAATAAGATGTCGACTAATTTTGTTAAATCTTTCGATGGTGTTGTCGGATGATGTTGATTGTAGAAGATAGTTGAGTGCCTTAGCGCTGGGAGTGTCAATTGTTCTCCCGAACGGGGTTTGTACTGATCCTTCGACATAGTATTGTTCGAGAATACTTTCTCTGTCGTAGATTCCGTCATCAATGGAAGTTGATTCGGGGTTGTAGAGCCAAGCGAATAGTTTTTGTTTTGCTTTTTCTCGAGACATTTCTTGCTTAAAAATGTTTTTGATGTTCCATTCATGGATGTCCTCCTGTGGTTGTTCTATTTTTTGTAGTGCTAACAGGGTTCTTACCTCTGCAGCATTAAAGTCAAGCTCCAAAAATACATCGTTTATAGGTTTGACATGGTGTTTCAGTTCTTTCTTTAAGTTTAAGATTGGGAACGATCCTCTTCTTGTTGTTAGTCGGCCCGTTATGGTACCAAAAAGGTCATAATTGATCTTTACCGGCTTGCCTACCAATTGAGCATAGAGACTCTTTGCTTTTGCATCCTCAGCAGCATCAGAGTATATACCGACCATGCTTACACTTAATTCATGCTTCGCTAACTCCCTTAGATTGCCGAATGTCTCTTTTAAGAAATAATAGTTTTTTGGCTTCTCAATGTTATCGAATATCCATGCTGTGATTTCGTTCTTGGTGTCAAAATAATGTTGTAAGTGTCTCTCCGGCACAAGATCGTAAAAGCAAACGTCTTCCAATCTTACATCTGCTGTCGAGAATGACTTAAAGTGCGATCTCAGCAAGGTTTGTGCCTTTTCCCATCGTGAGGATAGGTGTTCAGGGCATGCATTATCAATGGACTTCCCACCAACCCACAATTGGGCATAATCGATGTCTCGGCCATCTAAGTGCGGCGACCAAGCCCAAGTCTTTGTTAATCCGCTTGGAATTCGGTCATACACAAATTTGTTTGGAAGATAAACTCCCGCACAATCTGCTTTGCTGTCCATAAGTTGAAAAATCATTAGCCCTCCTAATAAGACGAAGAACCTCCCTTCGATGGAATGTTCCCAACTTGATCTCTTTGAGACTCAGTTTGTGTCTTGCCTTGAAATTTTTTCTTGAGGTCAGAGAATCCGTGGTCCTTATTCCAGACCTGATCTCTGTACTCCCTATTAATGTAACTCATTGCTTCTGCCTTGTCAACTCTTTTTAGTAAGAATTTTGCTTTTTTATATACATCTTTAACCTTTTGTTCTGAGAAAGGTCCGCCTTCTTCGAGGTTTCTTATTTTACAATATAAATTTAATTCTTGTAAGTCTGTGTATGGTCTTTTGTTAAACGGTACCGTTGATAATCTAATATATTCTGATACAGTTTTATGACATACAACTTTAACAACTTTTGTTTGTGGATGACTTTGAGCATATCTATTATAATATATATTAATATTATTATATAACATTATATTATCTATAGTATATGTTTTTATATATCTAGTACTAAAGATATAAGGTAAATTATATAAACCATAAGAATTTCTTATACTTTCTCCAGCAGGAGAAGCTATATCATATAATAATATATTTGGATTATTATGTATGATAGAAAATCCCATATTTAAACTTAAATTCTTAAAGTATTCAAATGAAGGATGATCTATAATTTGATCTACCTTTCGTTGATCTCCATCCATAGGAATATCAGCATAAGAAAAAGCAAGACCAGTGTCTAAAATGCTTGATCTAATTGAGGTATTCCATCTTGTCATCGTTATTGCCATGTCAGAAGACTCTTTAAATAAGAATTCAAAAAAGTTCTTGACATAATCCTCATAAGATGTTATATTTGTAATGCCTATGAAATTAGGTATGTGTGTTTTGTTAAAAAATTGGAGAATTCCACCCAAATACTCTCCGTATCTTACTCGAGGATTCTTGTATGAATCAACCATCCCCAAGTTGCCAAAAGCAGCTCCTTCAATGGAGACAAGACCTTTTTGTAAGGCAGTTGTCCAATTGAGCCGCATCAACGAATAGGAATCAGCAACAAAGTCAAATACTCTACCTTCTTGGGTGTTGACGATGAAGTCATCGTTTGGAATGATGGAGTTATTCTCATGATCTATTAGCCCGTAGTGAATCCTCTCTACGAAATTGGTGTCCTTGATCATGTCCGGACCTATACCATTGTTTTCTTGATAAGCTTGTGTTTCCCACTTTCCACGATAAAAAAGTCTTTTGATGTTTGGGCTCGTCTTATTTGTTGAATCAAAATCTCTACTCATTTGTTTGCCCCTCCTCACTTGCTTCTTCCGATGCTTGTTCTACGACCCTTTGAGCTTGTTCTGAGGATATTGGAGTCATTTTTCCACCTGTTCTTCCGGAGGGATTGGATATGTCTTCGAGATAGATAGCCCCAGCAAGACCGTCTTTTCTTCCTAGTTCATTATATCTTTCTGCAGTGTTATTAAAGATAGCAGCACAGGCTGGTGAATGTTTCAGATTCTTAATTTGTTCTGCTGTCCTATTAAGCACTTTCGTTGCATCCGTTCCGAGAAACTTCGTGGAAATTTTGATTTCAAATTCACCAGGTGTTTGACCTAGGTTGTATTCTACTGACTTTACAATGAAATATCCGCCCATTCCCATAATGTTGGACATCGTACCCTCAATGTGTGGATCAGATTGTCCCATCCGCTTATGTTGAAAGCCATCGGGATTATTGCTTGGTACAGCGCCAAGAGAATGAACGATTGAACCAAAATTGTTAATAGTCCACGGAGGCTCATCAACCCATCGTGTACCCCAGTCTACCAACACAAAGTTGACAATACATCCCGGATAAAACATGGTATTGGCTTTTCGTCTTTTGAAGGAAAAGTCTAGGTCATATACATTGGATAGGAGAGATAGCCCTCCATAGTTTGTGTTAAAGTATCGAGCTTCTCTCAAGAAGGGAGAGTTTGTCTTTGCAAATGATACATTGGATAGAAAGTTGTAGTTTTTATTCTTTGCTCCGTAATAAATTGTTGGAGTATATTCATCATCTCGTAAGTATCCATTCTTTTCAGCGGCAAGCTGTCTCTTATAAGAGGGGAATTGTTGATATATGACACAATAGTTCTTTGAAGTAATTTCATGTGACCAAGTATTGTCATTTGATGTTTTGTTGGATACGAAGGCTTTTGGAAATAATATATCTGTTGGGTCACCACCAAATGGACTATTTGGGTTGAACCAGCCTTTATCTTTTTTAAACCAGTCGGTGTCACTGCTCACAAAGGTTCGACTTCTTAGGAGTGGAGGGTTTTCATCCGGCAACAGCAAAGAGAAACAAGTATCATATATTACATCGTTTATCAACCTTTCCACTAAATCCCTGATAAAAACACCAACAGGATAATTTGTCAAGCCCTTTGAAACAATAGTGGCATTGAACCATTGTACGAAAAACTTTAAATCCACAGGGATACTAATTGGATTAATTATTTTTGGAGGACCTCCGAGATTCTTCGGATCTGGTACATATATAGTACCCATTACAAACCTTAAGTTCAAATTCTTCAAGTGGTCTCGGTGGACATCTGAGGGCGGTGACGATTTATATAAACAATCCAGTAGGACATACATCAAATCGCCAAGAAAGAAGAATTTTTTGTCTATTTTTTTGAGAAGAGATTTCCTTTTAGCATCATCCTCACTGGTTTCGTCAAGAAGCCCTTTGTTCTGAGCAGCAAGATATGCTTGTCCGATGACTGGAGATATGATCGCCAAGGCCAATTTCCCCACTGAAGATACTCCAGCCTCAACTTCGTCACCTTCTTTGTCTACATCCCTATCAAATGCAATATCGGACAAGGCTTCTTTCTCATCTTTCCCAAGCATCGGGCTGTTTTGGGGTTTGACATTTGCTACATACATTTGTCTTCCATCGAGCACGTTGCCAAATATACCAGCAATCATTTTATTTCGATCCAACTCATATTTGTGGATCAATCCCTTATTTTGTAGTCTCAATAGTAATGTTCCAGAAGAGGGGTTTGAGGATTCAATCCCATAAGACTCTTGCTCTAGCCTAAGAGCTTCTCGCACCAGCTTAGGATCGCAATCGTTAGTCAGTAATTTGTCCAAGGTTTTTGATTGTCTTTTTTCTCGACTCTCGATCACCTTCGGAGAAGCCAAGGCATCGTTGAATGGCATGTTTAATGTCGCCTCAAAATACCCACGATAGTTAACTTTTAATGTGGTTTCACCTGTTTCGCTTGATCTATTTATTTGGTGATCGATGATTGCTAAATCTAAAATCATACAATCGTTTTGGTGATCGCCATTCTTGTCGCCATATGGAGCAACTTTCAATCTTAATCTCGAATAATTTGGGCTATATTGGTTTGTTATGAATTGACCTGGGCCATCCGAGGCACTTGGTTTCTTTGTTATCGGTAACGTTATCAAATCCTTGATGGTAATAGTTGTGTCCATATCTAGACCGTCTCTGATTCCTAAGATCGCCAAGGTGCTATCGAGACCCTCTAAGGACCCTAATTTCCAAGACATTTCAACCTTCACATCGTTTCTAGCTGTTGATGGATTTGTTCCATCAAAATTAATTTTAGTATTCTCGAGAAAGTAATAAGAGCTGTCTTTTATCCGATCAAGGGTTGCAAAACGAAATCTTTCACGAAAGGTCTCTTCATCTCCTTGGACGGTGCTATTAAAAACTGTAGAAATTTTCTTCTTATGCACTGTGGAGTTTGTCGACAGCTCGGCTTCCCTTAAAGAATCCTTGTTGTCCTCATAGACCCAAAATATTCCCTTTACCATGTTGTGGGGAGTTTTGGTGTCTGATGTGTTGAAGATAGTTTTGACATTCTTGTTTATTACACAATTATTTATTAGTTTGTTGGGGTTGTAGTTGTCGATTTGTACTGGATAGATTCTTTTGTTTCCCGGTTCTGTAGCTCCAAGAGGTGACTTATACTTTGAGTTTTGGATGTATTTGCGAAAATTCCACCGCGGGTCGTCGTGGACAAGGGCAGTTATCAAAGCGCATTGGTTGAGTTGATTAAGATCCCCTTCTGTTAAGTCAGTAGGTAAATCCAATGCTGTGGCAACAATCTTACTAAAGCGAGCAACATCCCCCTTCTGGGCTTTCTGTAGACCGTCTAGAGTGAGAAGTACATCTCTGCCTAAAATGTCAGCGGATTTTTCTGCATGATCTCTGAGCCAATCAGAAAAACCCAGTGCCTCCATTAACTTGGTGGCAGAATCTGTCATCGCTGGTGCGATCATGACCGAGAAGAGATCATAAAGATTTACTGTTGTGAATTTGGCTTGAACATTCTCATTGGAACCTTCCACGCCTGGTATTTTAATCTCCGGAAGTTCGCCTATGGCTCCTCTTTTTTTAATCTCCGATGCTTCGGCAAGAGACATATACGAATCAAAGAGGGACTCGCTGTTTGCGGTCCACCAATTCTTCAAGAGTGCTTTGATTATATCGTCATATTTGTTCCTCTTTTGAATTAAAAAATAAACTTGCTCAATCTTTGGAAAAATGAGTGTCTTGAAAATACGACTTCTCTCTCCATCAGATGCTCCTGCTGGGACCTTCCCAACTTCTTCAGCATCCCCTCTCATGCCGTCGATGGTGCTCTTTAACGAGCGATATATCACGAACTCTTTACTCGGAGGTATCGCTAGCATTTTAGTTAGAGTAAAGAGACTAATTTTATCTATAATTGGAAAATTCATCCCCTCGTACTTAAGATAGAGAGATGTTCTATCCAGCACGTATTTAGGTCCACCGACTGGATTATACTGAAGAAGGGGGCCTCGCTCGGCTGACTCATATGGCGTGGTTGGAGATGGCACGAACCACTTATCGTCGTTTGACGCTAAGTCCGCCCCACCAAGTCGCTCTATTTCTTTTTTGTAGAAAGCTTCTATTTCTACAAAAAGATTTTGTGGTAACAAAAAAGCCATTATCTCATCATCTCCATGATTCTAGTCGGGTTCTTTGGGATATAAACAATGTCCCCGATGGTATAATGCCCATCCGTTGGTTTTCCGTTGATCATGGCGATTGTCCACCAAAATTCATAATTACCAAAAAAACGGGAAGATAATTTGTTTAAACTATCGGTTGCAGCCCATACATGTTCCTCTCGGATCTCAAAGTCCTGTCCTGTTAGTTTAGAAAAGTCTTTCGTTCTCCTGATACGGATGAACTTGACTCCCCTCTTTACGAAGACCTCCTTGTATGAGTCGCTGTTTAAGATTGCGATCTTATCGTCTAAAAACTTTGGCATTATTATTTTCCTAGTGTAACTGTTTGTCTGTTGTATGGAAAGAGTGCTTCTGCACCTTTTGGTATCGTCTTTGATGATTGCATGAAATAAGTATCTGTCTCTAGAACATATGTTTTAATTAGATCGTTGCTATCATAAATGAAGTCCAAATCGATTGACATTTCTTTTGGGTATAATTTTCCCGCTTCTTCAAAGAATCCCACATCAAAATTAACATCAACCGATAGACTATTGAGAAACATTGAGATTCCATCTTGATACATGGGATCAAAAGTTAAATTGTTATGCTTTTCAGCAGCACCAGCTCTCTCAATGAAGCTCGGACTATACACCTTTATTCTTCTATTGGATAGGGAGACATATTCTTTCTTTTTGGATCCATTACTACTAGTGTGGATGCTCCCAATCTCTTCTGAGTCAACTGGTTGTGGTGGTCGATAGAACATTCTCATGAGGTATTGTATCTTCGCACAATTATTTTTTGCCTCGGCGATATCCTTCGCCGGTATTAGCAACTTGAATTTATAACTCAAATCCTTAAATGTCATGGCTTGATCGGATGCGATTAACTTACCCACTCGCTCTTTTGATTCAGCATAGGTTATGCTTGTTCCATGAGTTCTCGTAAATGACTCTAAGAATGGCTTAAATTGAACCCATCGTTTTTGGCCCGTTGTCTCCAGAGACATAAAAAAAGCATTGTTTTTTGTGCCCTGGTCTAAAGAGTAGTCTAATTTATTCATTTTTTCACTATCTTCAAGGGGAACACAAAATGGAAAGAATTTATTATCAAAAGGGGAATATTTTCC
>Ga0209632_10005866_pt1 | contig 10532 bp, 7 predicted proteins | sample COG_10_FD_184754 | JGI IMG/M metagenome (GOLD analysis project Ga0209632, IMG submission 184754) | Pelagic Microbial community sample from North Sea - COGITO 998_met_10 (SPAdes) (version 2) | ecosystem: Environmental > Aquatic > Marine > Neritic zone/Coastal water | place: Helgoland, sampling...
TCGTTGATGGTGACGGTCACGTCTTCTCCCAGGAGCGTAGTGGCAGTGGCACCGTCGGCGAGGTCGGTCGACAGGACCTGAGCGCCCACCACGTGGTACAGCAAAATGTCCGTGAGTCCGGGCAGGGCCAAAAGGTCTTCAGCCGTAGCGTTCAAAGCGGTGGCCAACGTAAGGAAAGCATCATCGGTAGGGGCAAACACCGTAAAGGGGCCTTCGCCGGAGAGGGCGCCCGCGAGGTCTGCTTCGATCACCGCTGCTTCAAGGAGATTGTGCACTGCGCTGTTGACGATGACGTCGACAACGGTGGTGGTTTCACCCTCTTCAACAATGATGGTGCCGACCATGCCTTCATGTTCAGCATTGTTGCCCACTCCATCTTCAAAATGATAGACACCGGGTTCGTCAAATGTGACCGTGCCCAAGCAATTGTTGAAGAACCACCAGGCGTAATTGGCGGCCAAGTTGAAGGGCACAGGATTGTCAAAGTCTTCACCAGTGTAACTGGTTTCTCCATTGATGCTGTGCCATCCGCCGTAGTTGGTGAAGGATACAGATTCTCCGACCTGTATAGTCAGTTCAGAGGGCTCGATCTCGTAATTGTAGATGGCGACGTGGTGGTCCCCATTGCATTGGGCTGTTGCGGCCAGGCAGCCGGCGAACAACGCCAAGAGGGTAATGAAATAACGCATTAAATTGGTTGTGATTGGGTAGACAACATCTATACAAGAATGATGTTCTTCCGAGCCTTCAAATGATGCCATGCCCTTGACGACTTCCATCACAAGATTCATGTTGTCCGCTTTGGCTTTGGTGATGCTTTGTGGAACGGGTGGGTGTGGTTCTGAGCCGCAAAATTTTGAAGGACACCGCGGGCCTGCTTGGGGCGGTTGGGCATTCCAGGATACTTCTCAAGTGTGGAGGGCGGCTGAAGTTCCGGGTTGCATCCACACCGACTTGGAGCACCATGGCCTTTTGGCCGATCCCTTCAATGACATGGAAGAATTGGGGGCGACTTGGATTGAGGGGCGTGATTGGCGCTATCGGTGTGCCGTGCCACCGACGCCCAACGATTCGTTGGGGTGGGAGGTGCTTTTTGAAGGGTTGGACACCTATGCTGTGGTTGTTTTTAGAGGCGATACCGTCATGGAGGCCAACAACATGCACAGAAGTTGGCGCGTGTCTTTACCGCAGGATGCAGCAGGGGATACCCTCGAGGTGGTGTTGCAGAGTCCGGTGCGGCGTGGACAAGCCCGTTTGGACCTTTCTCCATGGCCCATCCCCGCGAGCAATGAGGCCAAACCCATTGGGCAGCAGACGAGTGCCGTCACCCGAAAGGCGATGTATCACTACGGATGGGACTGGGGCCCAAGGCTGGTGACCAGTGGTATTTGGAAGCCAGTCCGTTGGGTGCGTCCAGTCGCTGCATTGCCTGACTTCCGGTATCAGTTTATGGAGGGCAATGGGGATTCAGTGCGTTACGCGCTGGTTTTTGATGGTCCGGTTCCAGATTTGGAGTGGGCCCTGACACTGCGCGATTCACTGGTCAACACGGTGGTGGAGCGTGTCTCGGAAAACCGGTACGAGTTGGCGTGGGAGAAACCAGAATGGTGGTGGCCAATGGGTATGGGGAAGCAGCCTTTGTATGGGTTGGAATGGAGAACCAGTGATGGGCGAATGGATGCCCACCGATTTGGTGTTCGGACAATTGATTGGGACAGAGAATCGGATGAATATGGCCGTTCCTTTCGGTGCGTTGTGAACGGAAAACCGGTTCAGCTGCGTGGCGCCAATGTGATTCCGCCGGACTATTTTCCTGTGCGCTCTTTGGCGCGTTTGCCCGAAATGGTGGGCCATGCGACGGCGGCAAATATGAACATGCTGCGCATTTGGGGCGGCGGAGTGTATGGCGACGAAAGTCTTTATGATTTATGTGAGGTCCATGGAATATTGGTCTGGCAGGATTTCATGTCGGCCTGTGCGATGGTGCCGGGCGACCAAGGTTGGCGCCAAAACTTCTTGGCTGAGGCCGAGGAATCCATCCGGCGGTTGCGCAACAGAACGTCCTTGGCCCTGTGGTGTGGGAACAACGAGTCGGAGCATGCATGGCGCGCTTGGGGGTGGCAGGATGCTTACGGACTACACGGGACAGATTCAGCAGACGTGAGGAATGCTTACGCGGCAGTTTTTGAGCAAGCATTGCCCCGTTTGGTAGAAGATTTGAATGGGGGATTTTATTGGCCATCGTCGCCGCACTCCGAGGTGGATGTGTCCGATGAGAAAGGGGGGGAGGCAGAAGAACTTCAGTCGGGTGACCAACACGATTGGGGGGTGTGGTTTGGAACCGCAGATTTCGACTATTACTCCACAGAATCGGGGCGGTTTGCCAGTGAATACGGATTGCAGAGTGTACCGGACAGGAAAACCCTGACCGATGTGGGGGTGGTCGATTTTGAAGACAGCGTATTGCAGTTCCGACAGCGATGTACCATGGATTGGTTGGAGCCGGGTTTTGATGGCTGGGACATGATGCAGCACTACGCTGGGCGCTACTACGCCGATCCCGATGCGGTGGAGGCGCCGGGGATGGACCGGTTGGATCGATGGATTCATCTGACCCAATTGACCCAAGCGGAAGGACTTCGCCAGGCTTTGGAACGCCACCGCTGCGCCTCGGAGAAGACTGCAGGCTCACTGTATTGGCAGTTGGATGATGTGTGGCCCACTGTGTCGTGGTCGACTGTGGATCACGCGGGCCGATGGAAGCTTGCCCACCATGCGGTGCGCCATGCCAATCAAAATGAGCGGATTATGTGGGACCGCAGTGACAGGGATGGGGTACGGTTGGTGGCGCAAAACCTGGGCAGTGTGCCTGCCTTGGGAGAGGTTTCGTGGGCCATGATTGCCTTGACAGGAGATACCCTGTCAGCGGGCAAAGCGGATCTCAAAATCAGTGGACACGTGGGAATGGTAGAGGTGGCTGTTGAGCCCCTTCCAGAGGAACAAGGTGTCATGGCATGGATCTGGAAGTCCTATGAAGGGACGACTTTGGACTCAGGTTTGGTGGCCTTGGACCGGCCATCGGAGATGGCATGGCCTGCCGCACAAGTAGTCTGTACCCCTGATTCAGGGGGTGTGTGGCTTGCGTCCGATGCTGTGGCCTGTGGGGTGCGGTTGACTTCAGATACCGAGGGCCGTTTCGAAGACAATGGATTCATTGTGTTGCCGGGGAAGCTCCACTGGGTGGGCTTTAAGTCCTCTGACGGTAGGATTGCCGTTCCTGAACAAGTCAAGGTGGAGCACCTGGCCATGTATGCTCCAACGGATCGGGCCGAGCGTTAACCGTCGGTTTACAGGAAGCTGGCTGCGAGAGCGCCCAAGAGCCCGCCTGAGATGGGCCCAATAACGGGAACCCAAGCGTACGACCAGTCGCTGTCCCGTTTGCTGGGAATGGGCAGTACAGCATGCGCCAGCCGTGGCCCAAGGTCACGGGCAGGATTAATGGCATAGCCCGTGGGACCGCCGAGGGACAGGCCGATGCCCAGAACGAGCAAGGCCACGGGCAGGGCGTCGAGGGCTCCCATGCTGTCTGTCGGTGATGCAATGTTCATGGCGCCAAAGACGAGGGCAAATGTCCCGATGGCTTCTGTCACCAAGTTCCACTTGGTGTTGCGAATGGCTGGTGCAGTCGAAAAGGTGGCCAGTATGGCGTCGCCATCGGTGGTGGCATCGTAGTGGGGTTTGTAGGCCAACCAAGACAGACTGGACCCCAGAAATGCGCCGGTCATTTGGGCTGTGATATAGCCAGGAACCATGCCCCATTCAAAGCCGCCGAATGCAGCGAGTCCCAAGGTGACAGCGGGGTTCAAATGCCCGCTTCCTCCGAGGGCAGTGGCCGTGTAAACGCCCATGAAAACGGCCATGGCCCAAGCCCAGCAGATCACGATCCAACCGCCACCTTTTCCTTTGCTGTGGTCCAGAACCACATTGGCCACTACGCCGCTGCCAAAGAGCATAAGCAGGGCAGTGCCCACGAATTCAGCGATGTATGGCTCCATGACTTGGGTGTTTGCTGGGGAATATAGCGCGATGTCAGAATTGATGGTCTTGGCATCGATTCTGAACCGCAGTTCTATGGCGTGGGCAAATAGTGCTGTGCCAAGTTTTGAAAATCGAGGGATTGACGTTGTGCCCACTCGGCATTGAGCCCGTGGTTTTGGGACAACAGTTCAGAGACCAGCACTGCGGATGAGCGGGCGTTTTTGGCGTCCAAAAACAGGGTCCTGTACCGGCGGGCCAGGAAGTCTTCGGTGGTCATGCACATTTCTTCTTCCACCGCCAGCGTCACTGCGGATGCCAGCTCTGACTCGTCTTTTGGATGCATTCCACGTGGCTGGGTGTTGGTCATGTCCAGCGCAAGGACAGCAGTGTCTGCCGGTTCAAACTCCAGGCCGCACTCCTTTTTGAAGAAGCGCACTGTATCCTCAGCCATTTTTCGATAGGTGGTCCATTTGCCTCCGCGCACATTGACCAGTCCACTGGGCGAAGCTCCGACTTCGTGGCTGCGCGAGAGCTTGGCCGTATTCTCGCGCCGACCTTGGATCAGGGGGCGGAGACCGGCAAAAACACTGCGGATGTCTTCGCGCTTGAGTTGCAGTCCCAAGAAGCGGTTGGCGTGGTCGAGCACGAAAGCGACTTCTTCCTCCATGGCAAGGGGTTCCATGTCGATGCGGTCTACTGGGGTGTCCGTGGTGCCGACGAGCACCTTGCCCAACCATGGAACGGCAAAGAGCACGCGACCATCATCCGTCTTGGGGATGAGCAGGGCGTCGCCGCCTTTGAGGATCTCGGCGTCAAAAACCAGGTGTATGCCTTGGCTCGGACGCAGTTCATCCTCGTGCTCAGGGTCGTCCATGCGGCAGATGGCATCGCTGTATGGGCCGCAAGCGTTGACCACGACTTTGGCCGACAGTTGAAATTTCTCGCCGGTGAGTACATCCTGAATGTGGACGCCTGCGACCAGGCCTTTCTCTTTGATGAAGCCCTCTGCACGACAATGGTTGGCGAGAATGGCGCCATGCTGTGCAGCGGTTTTGGCCAGCCCAAGGGCCAGTTCTGCGTCGTTGAACCTGCCGTCTCGGTAGCGCCAGGCCCCTATGAAGCCCAGTTCGGCAAGGTGGGGGAGCCGGTTGGTGATCTCTCTCTTTCCGACCCACTCGGTGCGGCCCCAGCGGTGGCTTCCTGCGAGCAGGTCATACAGACGAAGCCCAATGCCGTAGTAAAACCGGGCCCATTGGCGTTTGACGGGAATCAGAAAACCAAAATCGTCGACGTGTCCTGCGGCATTGGTCATGAGGCGGTCGCGCTCCTTGAGCGCCTCAGAAACAAGGGACATCTTGCCCTGTTCCAGGTAGCGAACTCCTCCATGCACCAGTTTGGTGCTGCGCGAGGAAGATCCCGAAGCAAAGTCCCGGCCTTCAATGAGGGCGGTACGCAGTCCGCTAGCGGCAGCTTCCAACGCAATGCCCAGTCCCGTGGCTCCACCTCCGATGATGCACACGTCCCACTCCTCTTCTTGGCGGAGGTGTTTCATCATGGTCGGACGGTGCAACTTCATGGAGCAAAGGACGGCTTATGGTCGCCAATTCAGCGGTCTTCTGCCCAATTCAATGTGGCGCGTATGGCGCGCTGCCAGCGATGGTCTGCGGTCTTGCGTTCCGCATCGTCGAGCTGGGGAGAGAAGGTGCGTTCAGCCGCCCATTGTGACTGGATGTCTGCGGTGTTGCTCCAGAAGCCCACACCGAGTCCAGCGAGGTAGGCCGCTCCCAGTGCGGTGGTTTCCGTGATTTCTGGGCGGACCACAGAGATGTTCAATAGGTCGCTTTGGGTTTGCATTAAGAGGTTGTTGACGGTCGCGCCGCCATCGACGCGCAATTCTGGGATGGCGACACCTGCATCGGCTTCCATGGCCCGCACAACGTCCACGGTTTGGTGGGCGATGGCATCCAGCGCTGCCCTGGCCAGGTGGGCCTTTCCGCTTCCGCGGGTCAGGCCAAATAGAGTGCCGCGGGCGTGGCCGTTCCAGTGGGGTGTGCCCAATCCCGCGAATGCCGGAACCAACACAACGCCATCTGAATCCGGAACTGCTGCTGCGAGGGCTTCGATTTCTGCGGAATCGCCGATCATATCCAGCTCATCGCGCAGCCATTGCACGGTGGCGCCGCCCATGAAGATGCTGCCTTCCAAAGCGTAGTGCGTCTCCCCACCGATTTGCCACGCGACTGTAGTGAGCAAACGGTGACGGCTCATGACGGCTTTGGTGCCTGTATTCATGAGCATAAAGCAGCCTGTTCCGTAGGTGTTCTTGACCATGCCCGGCCGTGTGCACTGCTGTCCGAAGAGGGCGGACTGTTGGTCACCGGCGACGCCTGCAATGGGAGGGGCGTCCGGCGAAAGGGCCGTGGCCGTGCCGAAGTCGCCGCTGCTCGGACGTACCTCGGGGAGCATGGCGGCAGGAACGCCGAGCAGGTCCAGCATGGCCGGGTCCCATGCGAGGTCGTGGAGGTTGAAGAGGAGGGTGCGGGAGGCGTTGGAAGGGTCCGTAGCGTGGACGGTCCCGCCGGTAAGGTGCCAGATGAGCCAACTGTCAATGGTGCCAAAGGCCAGTTCGCCGCGCTCTGCCCGTGACCGTGCTCCATCAACATGGTCGAGGATCCAGCGCACCTTGGTGCCAGAGAAGTAGGCGTCGATTTCGAGTCCGGTGCGTTGTCGAATGTCTTCGGTATGGCCTTCGCGGCGCAACCCGTCGCAATAGTCGGCCGTCCGCCGGTCCTGCCACACGATGGCGTTGTGGATGGCCTTTCCGGTGGCACGGTCCCACACAACCGCGGTTTCCCGTTGGTTGGTGATGCCGATCCCGGCGATGTCCGCCATCGTCAGTCCGGCTTGGGCCACGGCATCCCGAGCGGTGGCGAGCTGCGTAGCCAGGATTTCCTCTGGATCGTGCTCCACCCATCCCGGCTGGGGATAGTGCTGGGTGAATTCCTTTTGGGCCAGGGCGACAATGTGTCCGGCATGATCAAAAACCAGACTGCGGCTGCTGGTCGTGCCCTGGTCGAGGGCGAGGATGTATTGGCTCATTCTGGCTTCCATTTGATGTTGCAGCCCAGCGAGGGGATTTGCCCTTCTTCGGGGATCGCTTGTCCGGCAAGCAATAGGTCCAAAACGCGCCGCATGTCGGCCCCGGTTACAGGGATGTCGTTACCGGGCCTCGCGCCATCGAATTGTCCGCGATAGACGCACCGTTGGTTGGCGTCGAAGACGCTGAAGTCCGGAGTGCACGCTGCCTCATAGGCCTTCGCGATGTCTTGGCTTTCGTCATAGAGGTAAGGAAACCTAAAGCCGTGTTCTTTGGCCAAGGCGGCCATGTGCTCAGGCCCATCCATCGGATAACCTGTGACCTCGTTGCTCGATATGGCGATGACGTTGACGCCCTTGTCGATGGCCTCATGGGCAAAGCGCACGAATTCTTCAAGGATGTGCACCACGAAGGGGCAGTGGTTGCACATAAAGACGATGACGGTGGGACCGCCCGACATCAACCCTTCACTGGTTTGGGTCAACCCGTTGACGGGATTGGGAAGCTCAAATGCGGGGGCTTGAAACCCCAGAGGGACTGCAGTAGTGGGGGTGCGTGCCATGGTTTATGCTTTGCGGACAAATTGCGACTTGAGGGCCATGGCACCAAACCCATCGATGCGGCAAGAAATGTCATGGTCGCCGTCGACCAGTCGAATTTTTCTGACTTTGGTGCCGGCTTTTACTGGTTTGGGTGCGCCTTTGACCGGGAGGTCCTTGATCACGATCACGTCGTCACCATCATGAAGCACATTGCCATTGGCGTCCTTGACAGCTGCGGCTCCAGCTTGAGCATTGGACCCTTCGCTTTCCTGGTTCCATTCATGCCCGCATTCTGGACACATGAGGAGCGCTCCATCGGGGTAGGCATAGACCGATGCGCATTCGGGGCATGGAGGCAATTCACTCATGGGGCTCAGTGTTGCACAAATATTCGGTGTGTATGCGGGCCAGACGGTGTTTGCCAAGTCAACATGTATGCGCCACTCGGGGTTGTGGACAGGTCTAAGGTGATGCCGTTTCCGCGGTCCAAGACACCAGGGTGTACTTCTTGGCCGAGTAAGCTGGTAAGGCGCCATGCGGCACCTTGATGGATGGGCTCAATGTGGAGCTGTCCGCTGGTGGGATTGGGATAGACAGTCAGGCTGGTGTGCCATTCTTCAACTTCATTGATGACGGGCCCGAGGAAGTAGCGGGCGATGGCGAAGTCGTTGTTGGTCTGGGCGCTCATGCCCACGCAGACGACCTTGTTGTCGGGGGTGATCGCCATGCCGTTGGCGTCTTCGAAGGCGGTGCCGAATGAGGTCGTGGTGATGCCGCCCGTCCCGAAGTCCGCGTCAGGCGTGCCGTCCGGCAGGAAGCGCATGATGGCGAAGTCGCGGTCCCCGAAGAAGCCGGGCTGTCCCGAGGTGCCGCTGGCGACGATGCTCCCCTCCGCATCGACCTCCATATCGAAGATGACGTCGGTGAGGTTCTGGTTCCACACGAGGTGGCCGGCGTCCGCGAAGGTGGCGTCGGGCGCGCCGTCGGGCGTGAAGGCCGACAGCAGGAAGTCGTCGTCGGCCATGCTCGCCCGCCCCCCGGCGTAGATGCGGCCCGCTCCGGTGGCCATGGCGAAGTAGATGCCCGGCTCGGTCCCGAAGCTGATGCCGCCCGTCCCGAAGCCCTCGACGGGGTAGCCCAACGCATCGAACATCGCGATCATCGGGTACTCGTTGTTGTCGGTGAAGGAGTAGTTGTAGCCGGCCACGCCGATGCCACCGTCCTCAAGCCGCGTGCCCGCCCGGACGGTCACATCCGTCGTCGCGTCCACCGTGTGGATGATGGCGCCGTCGACCCCGAAGTAGGCGTCGAGTGTGCCGTCGTGGGTGCACTGCACCAGGCCGATGCGGTCGTAGTTGAATCCGGGCACCGCCACCGTTGCCACCATCGTGATGTAGGTGTCGGTGACGAGCACCTCGCGGATGTATTCCTCGCCCGCGTCGAACTCGTACTGGAAACGGCCGTCCACCCCGAAGTCGGGGTCCAGCGTGCCGTCCGGCAGCAGGCACCACAGCGCAGCCACGTAGTCGGATCCGCCATAGCCCATGGCGCCGCCCACCACGATGCGGCCGTCGGGCAGCTGCTCGATGTCGTAAGCCTGGTCGGAGGCGAGGTCGTTGTCGTCCATGAAGACGCCGTCCGTCCCGAACGAGGCGTCCACATTGCCGTCGATGTCCAGCTTCATGACGGTCGCCTCGAAGTTGCCCACGCTCCCTGCGACCCCGCAGTAGACGATCGAGCCGTCATCGAGCACCAGCACGTCCTGGGCGTTCTCGAAACTCGTGCTCTCAAACGGCGCGAGCAGCAGGGTGCCCCCATTCTGGAAATCCGTGTCCAACGTGCCCGGCTCCTGGGCGGGCAGCAGACCTATCGCCCCTCCAATGGAGAGAACGAGGCCCAACAGGTTCAGTCTTGGCGTCATGCCCACAAGCTACCACTTGTCCTGCAGGCACCCAATGCCAGTACCTTACCTCAACCTTCTTCAATCCTTGAGACAGAGGACGGCCCTTTCTGCAGTGCAATGGCAGTCTCGTCGAGACTTGAACCTGCGTGGGTCAGGCCAGGGTGGTGGTGCTGAAGGTGAGGGCGTGGCCGCGGACGAGGACGCGGTCGTCCGAGAGGTTGCATTGTAGTTGGCCTCGGCGTGCAGAGCGTTGCTCGGCCTCGAATTCGGTCTTGCCCGTTTTGTCGTTCCAATAGGGGACGAGGGAGCAGTGGGCCGAGCCGGTGACGGGGTCTTCTAGGATGGTGGCCTGTGGGGTGAAGAAGCGCGAGACGAAGTCGACGTCATCGCCCGGAGCGGTGACGATGACACCGCCGTGGCCCAGGTTGATCCGGTCGAATTCTTCACGGTTGATGGTGATGTCGTCGATGGTCGCTTGGTCGGGGTAGACGAGGACATAGTCGCGGGCTTTCAGGACTTCGGTGGGGGCGTGGTTGATCGCGTTGGCGATGGGCTCTGGCAGCGTAGTTGGGATTGGTGGGCGCGAGGGGAGGTCCATTTCCAAGCGGCCGTCGTTGGTCTTGCGGACGGTCAGGAGGCCGCTGGCGGAGCTGAAGCGGACTTCGGTGGCTTCGGGTTGGATGTGGTGGAGGACGGCGTGGGCGCTGGCGAGGGTGGCGTGGCCGCAGAGGTCCATCTCGATGTCCGGGGTGAACCAACGCAGGCGGTAGTCGGCTTCGGGATCGTTTGGTGTGGGGACGATGTAGGCGGTCTCGGCGACGGCCATTTCCTGGGCCATTCTGAGCATCCACTGGTCTTCCGGCCAGCTCGTCAAGGGGATCACGCAGGCGGGGTTGCCGCCGAACGGGTCCTGGGTAAAGGCGTGGATTCGATAGCAGGTCAGGCTCATGGG
>Ga0209632_10005870_pt1 | contig 10525 bp, 9 predicted proteins | sample COG_10_FD_184754 | JGI IMG/M metagenome (GOLD analysis project Ga0209632, IMG submission 184754) | Pelagic Microbial community sample from North Sea - COGITO 998_met_10 (SPAdes) (version 2) | ecosystem: Environmental > Aquatic > Marine > Neritic zone/Coastal water | place: Helgoland, sampling...
TGAGGAGGTCGAGGAGGTCGAGGAGGTCATCGTTTGGGGACGATCTCTGCAGCTACTAGGCATCTCCAGTTCTGCATCACAGGGGGTTGTCGGCTATAGCGACTTCTCGACTAGACCGCTGTCACGTGTCGCGGAGCTGGTCGAAGTCGTGCCCGGCATGATCGCCACTCAGCACAGCGGCCCGGGCAAGGCGAATCAATATTTCCTGCGCGGCATCAATCTCGATCATGGCTCCGACTTCTCTACCTACTTTGATGGCATGCCGGTTAATTTTCGAACCCATGCCCACGCTCAAGGCTACATGGACTTGAATTTCATCATTCCAGAGATCATCGAGAGAGTGGATTTTCAGAAGGGTCCCTACTTTGCGGACACCGGAGACTTCTCGTTAGCAGGCTCCAACTCTATGAAGACCTACGATACTCTAGATAAAAACTTCACAGAGATTACCTTCGGCTCCGAAGATGAAATTCGCTTAGTGACCGCAAATTCCTTTCAATTGGCGAACGGCAGCGTGCTCGCCGCCTTTGAGCATCATCAGTCCAACGGCCATTTCGACTTAGACCAAGATGTACGTAAATACAACGGCCTGCTCAAGTACACCGGAGACATAGCTAACATACCAAGCCGCATCACCTTCTCGGCCTATGACTCCCAGTGGATATCAACGAATCAAGTGCCACAGCGCGCCGTAGACAGCGGCCTAATCTCGCGTTTTGGATTCATTGACCCCGATCTGGGCGGCGAGTCGCACAGATACTCACTAACCGGCAATTTCGAGATCAATGACTGGGATCTTAATCTGTATGCAAGTTCCTACTACATGAGCCTGATTAACAATCCGACTTATTTTCTTAACAATCCAGCAGACGGGGATGAATTTGAGCAGGAAGACGAACGACTCCTCTTCGGTGGCTCACTAAGCAAGCGCAGCGAGTCAGAAATATTCGGCCTGCCTGCCACGCAGACTGTCGGCATCGACATTCGCTATGATGATGTAAACGAGCTAAACCTGTTCAATACGATAGGCGGACGGCGCGCTAGCAGCATTCGCGAAGACGAGGCAGAGGAGTTCAGTGCTGGACTGTTTGCCGAATCGCAGATCTCCCTGACCGACAAGCTGCGTGCCACGCTCGGCGTGCGAGTAGATCTCTATGATTTCGAAGTCGACGCTCTGCGCGAAGGCAACTCTGGCAGTGATCAAGACTCGCTCTGGCAGCCGAATATCGGACTCGCTTACCGCGTCAACGAGAACGTTGAGCTTTATCTAAACTATGGCCACGGCTTCCATTCCAATGACGTCCGCGCTGCGGTCAATACCATAGATCTAGTTACCGCAGAGCCTACCGAGGCACAAGACGTTTTAGTCCAGGGCAAGGGTAGCGAGATTGGCTTTCGTTACGACACCCTAAATGGATTCGATATCGCCATCGTCGCTTTCGAGTTACGCATAGACTCAGAGCTGGTATTCGTTGGCGACGCCGGAACTACCGAACCTAGCGATCCGACCAGCCGCGGCGGTGTCGAGATCAATTCCTTCTGGGAGATTAGCGAGAACTGGGTATTCGATTTCAGTGCGACGAAAACCAACGGCTATTTCCGTGGACTACCCTCGAATGCCGACAGCATTACCGATGCCCACGAGAAAGTGCTTGCCGCGGGCCTGACCCATGTCGGCAACAATGGACTGACTGCTAGCCTACGTGTCCGTCACTTCAGCGATGCCGCGCTAACCAAGGACGAAGCCGCGCAGAAGGACGGCTCGACACTCGTTAACGCCGGCATGTCTTATGAGTTCAATAATTGGGAGATCGGAGTCGACGTTCTAAACCTGCTGGACGTAGAGAACGACGACATCGCCTACTTCTTCGAGTCACAACTTACTAGCGAGACAACTGGAGTAGAAGATATTCATTTCCATCCCTCGAATCCGCGCCACATTAGACTGCTCTTGAAGTATCGATTCTAAAAAACAGGCATAAAACAAAGCCCGCCAACATCGCTGGTGGGCTTTGTTTAAAAGCTCAAGTGCTCTCCCTAGTACTGCTGTTAGTGCCCTTGTTCGAACACTACAGTAAAGCTCACAGGAACCGCGCGGCTAATGCCAGGCAGTCCGGCCACTTCACGCAGCTTCTCTACACCGGCCGCCAGAGAGAATGAATCAGCCATAACGACGATTGGCTTCAGCGTCGATACGATAACGCCCTCACCCGTTCGTGTAATCTGAACATCGGCCGCTAGGGCAACGCTCTGACCATGCAAGGACAATTCAAAGTCAATCTGCCTAGCGACAGAAGTACCAGCATCCATACCCGTTAATGCATCTAAGTCGATCGAGCCACTGATAGTGGCATCGGGAAAGAGGCTCGTCTCGAACAGCATTTCTTGCATGCGCTCGTTTCGAATTTGGATCATGGTGTTCACACTAGCCAACTCAATAGTGATTCCAACACTACCGTCATCACCAATTGTGCCCGAGAGACTGTCGAAGGTATGCACCTCGGCTACGTGTTCTGCCTTGACAGTGACGAAGCTGAGGCTGGAAGCATCGTTGTCCAGCGACCAGTGGGCCTGTGCAGCACCGGTAAATATAATTACAGCCAACAGAGCAGCGAACCTAGCCTGTAGTGATTTCGAGATCATTCTTACACTCCTGTTATGTTTTAACCCAAACGTCTTAACCCAAGCGCGATTTGGATGACTCAATAGGTTGATTCTTTACGTGATCGCCTACGCAGATCAACTTCAAAGGCTATCTAGCTTACTGCAAAATACTGACAGGTGACTATCAAAGTTGAAGATATTTCCATTTTCACGCTCATACTGTGCTCATACTTTGATCATACTAGGGCCACAGTATGCGCAATACCGCTTTGAGCGCCGTACTGTAACAGTTAGAATTGGCTTCTCCAGCAGGCTAATGACGGGCCTGCCACACAATATAAGCGCTCATTCATCTCATTGAAGATTTACAGGCTTTCCATTTGATCCAGACAATACATAGTAAGGCATGAAATCAAACACTAACAGCCCCATCGTGAAGCAGTTGGTTTTGATTGGCGGCGGCCACAGCCATCTGGCCGTATTGAAGCAGTTTGGCATGAACCCGGTTCCTGGGCTTGGCCTGACGCTGATCAGCCGCGACATAGAAACACCGTATTCCGGCTCCCTGCCCGGCTACATCAGTGGCTTCTATGGGCGCGATGAAATCCATATCGACCTCCGGCCCTTAGCGCAATTTGCTGGGGCGCGGCTAATTCAAAGTGAAATCACTCGCATCGATTTCGAGCAGAAGATCATCCACTGCCAAGACAGACCAACAATCGAGTTTGATCTGATATCACTGAATATCGGATCGAAGCCGAATGCCATCAAGATCCCAGGAGCCGCGAAATTTGCTATAGGTATAAAGCCCATTGATCAGTTCCTGGTAAATTGGCAGAAAATCTATGCCGATATGCTAGATGTCATTGGCAGAAAAAAGAAGCCCTACCGCTTCCTAATAGTAGGCGGGGGTCCTGCTAGTATTGAACTTGCCTTCGCTGTACAACAACGCATCCACCGCGAACTATTGATAAAAAATTACGAAAATTCGCCCTTGGCAATCAGCATCGTTACAGCCGATAAAGAAGTACTGAGATTTCATAACAGCAAGGTTCGCCATTTCGTTAAGGCCGAGCTAGCCACTCGCGGGATCGAAGTCTTATTGGAACACGAAGTCGTCAAATTTGGCGCCGGAAAAATTTATTGCAACAACGAGCGAATGATAGAAGCCGATTCGATGGTCTATGCAACAGGAGCCAGTATCGCATCCTGGCCGGAAGAATGCGGGCTCGCAATCGGTGACGATGGTTTCATCGAAGTGAACAACTTCCTGCAATCAACCAGCCATGATTTCGTCTTCGCTGCGGGCGATGCCGCCACCATCAAAGACAAACCTAGACCGAAGTCTGGCGTGTACGCGGTACGCCAGGGCAAGCCGTTGGCAGAAAATCTGCAACGCTTCGCCACCGCTGCAAAATTAAAACCCTATTCTCCCCAGAAGCATGCCTTGGCGCTGATCAATCTCGGCAACAAGAGAGCCATCGCATCGCGCAATAACCTGTTCTTTCAAGGACGTTCGGTCTGGTCACTAAAAAACGCTATCGATAGTGGGTTTATTCGAAAATACAGCCAGTTCCCAGTAATGCCCGACAACTTCGAAATTGCCAAGGGTCTAGTCGATGATGCTACGGAACAGCAACTTCGAAAGCACGCGATGCGTTGTGCCGGCTGTGGCGCCAAGATTGCCGGCGACGCGCTGCAAGAAGTGCTACAAGAATTACCCCACCATGAAAACCCTGACGTTCTCTCCTCTGGGTCAGCAACCGAAGATGCGGCGTTGATTCAATTGAATGATGGCCGCGTCTTGCTGCAGAGCGTAGACCAACTAAGCGCCTTCATTAGTGATCCTTGGCTGTTCGCTAAGATCGCAAGCAACCACTGCATGAGCGACATCTATGCGATGGGGTGTATGCCTCATTCCGCTCTCGCCGTTGTAGGTGTGCCGACTGCTAGCAAGAAAATCAGCAAGGGACAGCTTCGCGAGATCATGCATGGCTGCAGCGAAGCGCTTCAGGAAAATGACTGCGCCTTAGTGGGTGGTCATTCCGCTGAATCTAAAGACCTGCAATTTGGTTTGTGTGTAAACGGCTTTGCCGAACGCAATGCACTGCTTAGCAAGGACGGAATGCAAACGGGAGACATCGTTATCCTCTGCAAACCTCTCGGGACCGGCACTCTTTTAGCAGCAGACATGCGCTTCAAGGCGACGCATCGTTGGATGGAAGGTGCTCTGACTCAAATGCTGATATCGAATAGGAAAGCGGCACAGTGTTTTATCCAATACAAGGCTACAGCTTGTACCGATATAACCGGCTTTGGACTCGCCGGTCATCTATTCGAGATGCTTGCTCCAAACAACGTGGAGTTAGAACTAAGCCTGAGCGATTTACCTGTCCTTGATGGCGCATTGGAGACACTACAGCAAGGAATTCTAAGCTCACTGCACGCCGACAATTCACTCGTCAGCCGCGACATCTTCAATAGCGAAGCGTTTCAAGGCGATCCACGTTTCGATCTACTATTTGATCCGCAGACCGCAGGAGGTTTGTTAGCAAGCGTGGCAGAATCGAAAGCCGAAGATTGTATCGAGCAACTTCGTGAATCTGGATACGCACAGGCTAAGGCAATTGGGCGAGTCGCTAAAACAGGCGGCCAGTTACCCGCACTGATACTGAAATAAGGAAAAACAGAAAGGCCGAATGGCTACATCACATTGCGTAGCTCAACAGTGTTACCTGCGATGTCCTTCAGATAAATGGAACGTCCTAACCCTTGAGCGCCATACCGATCTTGATACTCTTCTACCACTACCCCGTTTTCTCGCAAGTAAGCTTTTAATGCTTCTTCTCCAACTGGCTCAATCTGCAGGCAGAAATGATCGACATTGTTTCCCTCCTCGCTAGGAGAAGGACCGCCCACCTTTCCCAACTCACCATCGACATTCACGATATCGATCAATGAATCGCCGGCCCTCAGTTGTGTTAATCCCACCTCATCCGAAGTCTCTCGTTCCAGCGTACAGCCCAACACATCGCAATAAAAATCGATAAGCTCTCGATAGTGATCGGTTCGCAACACGATGTGATCTATTAGCTTTGGCCTAATCATGATATTTACTGTACCTCGTATCAATTACAACCATTCTAAGGCATCGATTCAGCTTTTACCCAACTGCTTTGAAAATGCGCTTGGTGGAAGATGAATGTCAGCTGGGTTATAGTCCTGAGCAGAATTGATACTGCCTAACAGGGTTAAACAATGAAGGTATTTTACGCCGTTTATCGGACAAGCATCACGCTGGCCATCCTCGCGATGAGTACAGCTAGCGTTGCCCAGATTGATGGTGCCGCATCGGTACTACAGCGCTACGGTAACCTCGATATAGAACGCACCGGCCCCACGATAGATGCCGAGCTTGGACAAAAGTATCTGCGCCGCGGCAATACCTATAGCAACTTAGAACGCTTCGAAGAGGCAATCGACGAATACAGAAAGGCGATCAGCGCCGACCCAAGTCTTGCAGATGCCCTTCGCAATCTGGCCAACACCTACTACTATCTGGAACGCTTTGATGAAGCAAAACCCTTGCTTGCTCGCTTCATACGGTTGCAAACAACCACTACCGCTTCACTGATTGCCGCGGTAACGACATTAGGCGAACTCGAGCGCGGCGATGGTAACTATGCAGCATCGATTGTCTATGACTTACATGCGATTGAACTGGATTCCGAAAACGATTCACAAGTACACATTATGGCGAACACCTATAACAATGCAGGTGAGGCCAACAAGGCTATCGCTGTCTACCAAAAGGCAATTGAAGTCATGCCTGATAATGCCTTCTTCGACCGAAGTCTTGGGCGAATACTGGAACAGGAGAATCGAATCGAGGACGCACTCCAGGCCTATGAATCTGCCGCCGCTAAGAATCCTGATTCGGGTTTCTATTCTGACCTTGTGGAATCGACGCGTAGTCGCTTATAGCGCTTTTAGCTGCGAGTGAGTCTCTTATTCGATAGCCGCGACTAGCTCATCCCGCTCCTGCTCTGGCAGATCTGCTATACGACTAACTTCTGCATAGAAAGTGGAAAAATCCTGATTCGATTGTTCAAACACTGCCGCGAAGAATGGCAGTAAATCGTTGTAGGAAGCGACCGTTGAAAGCTGCGCGTTATTTAACGATCGCGAGAACCAGCCATCGTACCCCTCATAACCTTGCCACTGCTGCTTCAACACCGCATATTCTTCGCGCAGCGTCTGCTGTAGTTCCAGTTTCTGGCTGCGCATCGAAGACTCATTGATCTCTAGCTGATAAAGCGACTCAAAACGATCTCTATAGCCTCCCACCAAGTCGACAAACTGCTGCTGTCGATCATAGTCTAACAAGGCCGCATCGATGTTAAAGTCCTTATTGCTCTTAGCAAGCCAGCGCCGCACGCCCTCCCTTTCTACCGCCGTAGCGAAGCTCTCATTAAAGGTTGTATCGCCAGGCAAATAAACGAGTTGATGAGCGAGCTCATGAAATATTAATCCGGCAAGCTGGTAGTCGGCACGATTCAGCACCGTGCTAAGTAGCGAGTCTTCGAACCAACCTAGCGTCGAATAGGCGTCGACCCCGCCTGTGTAGACATCGAAGCCGTCTTCTTCCAGCTTCGCGGCGTAGCTCAGTGCGGACTTCTCTGAGAAATAGCCGCGATAGGCTACGCAGCCTGCTATCGGATAGCACCAATTCACTGGATCGACGGAAAATTCAGCTGCCGCAAACACATTCCATACCACGTGTTCTCGCTCTACATCAACATAGCTTGAGTAGTTTCCCCCAACTGGCAGGCCCAACTCGCTCTCGGCGAATTCGCGAATATCCATGACCTTAGCAAACTTTCCTGCCAACTCTTCTGACAGATCTGGCCGCTCTATCAGGTGTTGAATATCTTCACGCCCGAATACAATTGTTAGCTGCCCGCGCGCTGCCTGCGAGTAATAACCAACCGTCTCACAAGAGACCAGCACAATTGCGAGCAGTGCGAAAAGTGCTGCCTTCACGCCGTTCGATTTAAGAAGTGTGCGAGCGCGATACATCAACTATTTTCCTTGCAGCGTCGCAATCAAAGTTCGCACACTCGCGCTATTACGATGCTCGCCCAGGTAAATACCCTGCCATGTTCCAAGCTGCAGTCGTCCCTGGCCGATAGGCAGACTTATCTCACAACCGAGCAGGCTTGACTTGATATGCGCGGGCATGTCATCGGGACCCTCAAAGGTGTGTTCAAAGTAAGGAGCGTTTTCAGGCGCAAGTTGATTGAAATGTGATTCCATATCGCGCCGCACCGATCTGTCGGTATTTTCATTAATACTCAAAGAGGCCGAGGTGTGCTGCAGAAACAGATGCAATAAGCCAATATTGATAGTTGAAAGTTCAGGAAGGGCCTGAAGTATTTCATCACTGACAAGATGAAAGCCGCGCGGCTTTGCTCGAAGTTTGATCGACTTCTGTAACCACATGTTGTGAGTCTCTGGCTCTGGATTACAAACCAAGCAATTCGATCTCAAATAAATTTGCCCAATGTTTGCCTGTTACAAATAGGCGTTCGGCCTCTGCGTCCCAGGCGATGCCATTGAGCACCGCCTCCGCGCTTCCCAATTGAGTCTGCGCGGACAAGCCGGTCAAATCTACGATGGAATTCACCTTGCCACTGTCAGGATCGATGCGCAGAATAAAATCTGTCTGCCAAACATTCGCCCAAACCTCACCGTTAATATATTCCAGCTCATTCAATTGATTTATGGCATTGCCGTCAAGCTGGACTTCAACCTTTCGCACCGGCGCGAATGTCTGTGGGTCCATGAATTGTAGCATCGCGGTTCCGTCACTCAGGATCAGATGGCTGCCATCGTAGGCAAGCCCCCAGCCTTGAGTCGCATTATAATGGGATTCAATCGATTCGAATGTCGTCTTGTCATGCACGAAGACGAGATGAGATTGCCAGGTTAGCTGATAGATTTTGTCGTCTACTATTTCGATCCCTTCGCCGAAGTAGCGCTGCGACATGTTCTTGCTCTGCAGAACTTCCCCATCTTCGAGATTTATCTTACTCAAGCTTGACTGACCGTTCTTGCCGGTACCCTCGAACAGAAAGCCCTCGTGATAGACCAGACCTTGCGTAAAGGAATTGATGTTGTGCGGATAGGTATTTAAGATATTGTAGCCATAACGAGCCACCTGCTCTTGTGCTTGCGACAGAGGTGACGAGCAGCACGCTAGCAAAAACAGTAATAACCTTGACTTCTTAGAGATGATACTCAAATCTGCTCCCCTGATATCCCATGTTATAGTATAGCTCGGACGCATTAATCACAGCTGAATGATCGGAGCACTGCATGTCGAATGACTGTCTATTTTGCAAAATTATCGCAGGGGAAATACCCTCTAACAAGGTTTATTCCGACGATGACCTGTATGCATTCCATGACATTAATCCCGCGGCACCTACGCATATCCTAATAATTCCCAAGAAACATCTGACCTACGTAAATTCCGCCGATGAAGGCGATGAGGCACTGATGGGTAAATTGCTACTAAAAGCCAATCAGATCGCCGCCGATCAAGGCCTAAGTGAAGATGGGTTTCGCTATGTGATTAATACTGGCCGCAACGGCGGTCAGACTGTCTTCCACCTGCACCTACATATTCTTGGTGGTCGCGCGCTTGGCTGGCCTCCCGGCTAGTCCTGAAAGATCTAGTGTCAAAGAATACATTTCAACAAAACTAACGACGCAGCCGCTGCAGCTGTGACTGCTCGGCATCGAACACGCCCTTCTCAGTAATAATTTTTGTGACTAACCTCGCGGGCGTCACATCGAACCCAAAGTTGCTCACCGCTACGCCCTCGGGGCAGAGTCTAACCTTGCTTACTAGCCCATTTGCATCGATACCTTTGAGGTGACTAACTTCTTCCACGTCGCGCTCTTCTATCGGGATCTCTTTGATGCCGTCCGTCAGCGTAAAATCAATGCTCGACACCGGCAGGGCAACGAAAAATGGCACGTCATTGTCGAATGCAGCCAACGCTTTCAGATAGGTACCTATCTTGTTGCAAACGTCACCGGTAATTGTGGTTCTATCGCTACCCACGACACAGCAGTCCACTAAGCCCTGCTGCATAAGATGGCCGCCGGCATTATCGACGATCAGCGTATGCGCTATCTCTTGCTGGCCTAGCTCCCAACAGGTAAGCGACGCGCCCTGATTGCGAGGCCGGGTCTCATCTACCCAAACATGAAGTGGCACTCCTGCCTCTGCCGTCTTGTAGATGACAGAAAGTGCCGTCCCCCAATCAACAGCCGCTAAAGCGCCCGCGTTGCAGTGAGTGAGAATATTTAACGGCTTACTCTGGTCTAGTTTAGCATTCCATATTTCTTGCAGTAGCTTCGCACCCTGCGTCCCAATTTCGGCACAGATTGCACTGTCCTCTGCCTCCATCGACTGGGCTTGCTGCAAAGCAACGCCGACTCGTTTATCAACTAAGGTATTGCGCAGCGCTGCATTCATTCTATCGAGAGCCCACTGCAGATTTACAGCGGTAGGCCGCGTGGCAGCTAATCTATCCACTGCTACCGCTAGCTGATTAGGATTTTCAAGCAGCGCCAGATACACACCATAGGCGGCAGTTACTCCGATCAGGGGCGCGCCGCGAACCTGCATAGCTTCTATTGCGTAGCAAGCATCGGCTAGGGTATTAAGTGTAACGATCTCAAAACGATGAGGCAGGCAAGTTTGATCGATGACATTGACGCTATTGTTAGATTCATCGAACCAAATGCTTTGGAAATGTTGGCCATTCACGTTCAAAATCGTATCGCCTTAGTAGTAAAATTAGATAGTAGTAAAATTAGATAGTAGTAAAACTAGATAGTACTGAAA
>Ga0209632_10005871_pt1 | contig 10525 bp, 8 predicted proteins | sample COG_10_FD_184754 | JGI IMG/M metagenome (GOLD analysis project Ga0209632, IMG submission 184754) | Pelagic Microbial community sample from North Sea - COGITO 998_met_10 (SPAdes) (version 2) | ecosystem: Environmental > Aquatic > Marine > Neritic zone/Coastal water | place: Helgoland, sampling...
ATTGAAAATGGTGGAGATACTGATGAGGCAATTGCAGGTCTTTTACATGATGCTGTTGAAGACCAAGGTGGTGAAAAAACACTTAAATTAATTAAAAAGAAATTTGGAAATAAAGTTGCAAAAATAGTTGAAGATTGTACTGACACTAAAGTTATTCCAAAACCACCTTGGTTTGAAAGAAAAAAACAATACATTTTAGAATTAAAGAAGAAACCTCAATCATCTTTATTAGTATCAATGTGCGATAAGACACATAATGCGTCTTGTATTATCAATGACTATTATCGTGTTGGTAAAAAGATATGGAACAGATTTTCAGCAAATAAAAAACAAGTCTGTTGGTATTATGAAAGTCTAGGAAAGTGTTATTATAAAAACCTTAAAGGTCATAAAGTTTTAAAACAAAACTTCAAAAAACTAGTTTCAGAAATGAAAAGGGTTGCAAAAACTTAAATTCAAAATCATAGAAAATTATTATAATGATGTTAAGATTAATGTGTGAAAAATGATGGAATTAAATCATGGAATGTAGAAGATGAAAGAAGAGCACATTCATATAGAAATCCCTATCACAGAGGAATAAACAATCTCGAAAATATACAAAAGGTAATAAGTTACAGAATTTTAGATATAATAAAAAAACTAAAGGTTCATGCTCAAATTCTCGTAATTCACTGTACTGAGTATGAGGATTTATTCTCTGAAAAATACTTTGATAAAAAAGAATGTACAATAGAAATAATTAGAAACCATAATATTAATGAATTTGTAAATAATTTTGAAAATATTATTCAAAGAAATAAATATGATTTAATTCTTTTTGAATTACCAGTAGGTTTAAAAAGACCAAATCCAGATGATTTAATTCATGATTTTATTCAGTCAAAATTAAGTAAATTTGGTGTTGCTTTAAATGTTTCAACACAAATCTCATTTGGTAAAAGAATATATGACAAATATCCTAATAGTCTCAGACATAGACAAAGTATATTAGGTAATATATGGCAGTATGCTTCAGTAATTTTTTCTCTCTATGAATTTTTAAAATATTCGAAAAATATTGAAGAACATCCTTTAAAAAATGGATCTAATTTAAATATAGAGTGTGCTGATTTTACAAAATTTATATCAGGAGATGAAAAATATAACGATATAAAAATACATACTGCAATGCCTTCAGATTTTTTTGATGCATCCAATACAATTCAGCAAAATATTATTCGTGAAAAAAATAAAAATAAAGAATTTAAGCAGTTACACTCATTATGGATTAACAAATATAGATGTGATTTAACTAAATCAAATCCAAAAAGAGAACTAGTAAAAAAAGAATTAAAGAAAATAGAAAATGGAATTTTTATTCCAACTATACCAAGCAGTACAAATAAAGTTGAAATAGATTCTAAAAATCTAAAATCTTGGGCATATTGGATGGTCGTTCTTGACCCTACTAAGATTAATAATGAATATGCGATGAGTTATTTAAACTCAAAATTAGGTAAAGAACAATTAATGTCACATGCAACTGGTTCAACAATTAAACATATTAATTCTGATGCGTTATCTAAAATTGGCATTGTATTTAAAACGTTAGCAGCACAAAAAAAAATTGCAGAAACTAAAAAAAAGTTAGAGGATTTTGTAAATGCGTCAGTGGGTTTGTTATCTGATCTTGAGGAGAAAGGTGAAGATTTTGACTTCAATCCTGAAAATATTTTAAAAAAAATGCCAGATTATGAATTCAATACCTTGATTAATTTAGATGAATCAGAATTTCTTGAAAGAAAAGAAACACTTAGAAAAGATACAAAAAAAAAAGAATTTCAAAACTATATTACTGAAGCATGTTTAAAAACTATTGTAGCATTTTTAAATAGTAAGGGAGGTAAACTTATAGTTGGTCAGAAAGATGATAAGGTTATTTCTGGTATAGAAGAGGATAATTTTAAAAATAATGATGATTGGTCAAAGTTCTTTAAAGATAAGGTAAAAACTCATATTGGATTAACTTTTATGCAAACTAATATAGATTTTAAGTTTTATAAAAAAAATGAAAAAACTATTGCAGTTATTAACTGTAAGAAACTTGAAAAGGGCAAACAAGCATATCTTAATGATCAAGATCTATATGTAAGAGTTGGACCATCTAGTGAAAAATTGTCAGCGAAACAAGCATTAGAATTATTTAATAAAAAAAACAAAAAAAACTAACTTCAGATATAATAGGGTTTAAAAATAAAGGTTTTCAACAAATTGTTATAGACGCATTTGCAACTATAACTGTGAATATTAAATTATTTGTAGCATAATAAATAATGTCTAAAAAAATTACACTTCAACAATTAGAATCATTTCTTTGGGAGGCGGCAGATATTCTAAGAGGTAAAATGGATGCCTCAGAATTTAAAGAATATATTTTTTCAATAATGTTCTTGAAGAGAATTTCAGACACGTTTGATGAAGAAAAAGAAAAAGTAATAAAAAAATTTTTAGATAAGAAAAAAACTCTAAAACAGGCAGGAGAATTAGCACAAAATCCAATTGAGTATGATACTTTTTTCATATCTAAAAAAGCGCATTGGGATCATATTAAAGATATAAAGCATAATATTGGTGAAGAACTTAATAAGGCAGTAGAGGAAATAGAGGAAACAAATCCTGTTCTTGAAGGAGTTTTGGTTTCTGTCGATTTTAATAAGAAAGATAAAATTTCAGATAATAAATTAAGAGATTTGATTTCTCATTTTGGAAAATACAGATTAAGAAATTCAGATTTCGAAAACCCAGACTTAATGGGATCTGCTTATGAATATTTGATTAAAATGTTCGCTGACAGTGCAGGTAAAAAAGGTGGTGAATTTTATACTCCCTCAGAAGTGGTTAATCTTCTTGTTCGATTAATAAAACCAAAATCTGGAATGCGTATTTATGATCCTACCTGTGGTTCAGGAGGAATGTTGATTCAATCTAGACAATATTTAATTGAAAATAATGATGACCCAAGAAACATTTCTTTATATGGGCAAGAGGATAACTTGGGAACTTGGGCAATTTGTAAAATTAATATGTTTTTACATTCTGTATTCAATGCTGATATTAAAAAAGGAGACACGATAAGAGAACCTAAGCATCTTAACAATGGTGAACTAATGACATTTGATCGTGTTATTGCCAATCCTCCTTTCTCACTAAAAAAATGGGGTAAGGAAGAGGCAAGTAACGATAGTTTTGGAAGATTTCCATATGGAACACCTCCTAAAGAAAGAGGAGACTTAGCATTTGTTCAGCATATGATTGCCTCTTTGAACGCAGATGGAAAGTTGGGTGTAGTTGTTCCTCATGGAGTTTTGTTTCGAGGTTCTAGTGAAAAGGAAATTCGTAAAGGTATTTTAGAAGACGATTTGTTGGAAGCAGTGATTGGACTTCCTCCAGCACTGTTTTATGGAACAGGTATTCCAGCAGCGCTTCTGATAATTAACAAAAAGAAACCCAATGAGAGAAAAAATAAAATTCTCTTCATCAATGGTGAATTAGAATATAAAGAAAGTAAAAATCAAAACAGATTACAGGAAAATAATATTCAACATATTTTGGATGTTTATGAAACATTTAAAGATGAAAAACGGTATTCTAAAGTTGTATCGATTATAGAAATTCAAGAAAATAAATATAACTTGAATATCCGTAGATACGCAGATACATCCCCTCCGCCAGAACAGTTTGATACAGGGGCAATTCTCAATGGAGGTATTCCCATCTCTGAAGTTGAAGATGACTACATTCAGGAAACTCTCGATGGAATGGATGTTTCTTGTGTATTTGTGAGAAGAGATGAAGAATATTATGACTTCAAAACTGAGATTAAGAATAAACAACAAATCAAAGAATATCTAGGAACCAAAGAACAATCTATAATCAATCAGTTTGAAAGATGGTGGGATAAATATCAAGTATCCTTGAAAGAGATAGATAAAAAGGTGAAACAATCCGAAGAAGTTATGCAAAGTTATCTAAAAGAACTTGGTTATGAAAAATAATTGGCAATCACTAGATTTAAGAGAATTTAGTAGACTGACTGCAGGAGGAACTCCATCTACGAATAAGAAGGAATATTGGAGCAACGGCAAAATTCCGTGGTTATCATCTGGAGAAGTTCATAAAAAAAGAATTCATAATGCAGATGGATATATTACTGAAGAAGGTCTTAAGAACAGTGCAGCAAAGATAATTCCCAAAAAAACTTTATTAGTTGCGCTCGCGGGGCAAGGAAAAACAAGGGGGGCGGTGGCAATTACAGAAATAGAAACCACAACAAATCAATCAATAGCAGGAATAATTGTTGATAAAGAAATTTGTAATCCTGATTATTTATTTTTTAACCTAGAATCAAGGTACGAAATATTGCGTTCTATTTCAGGTGGTTCTGGTCGCGCAGGTCTTAATCTTGAGATACTTGGTAATTTAGATATTTCTCTTCCACCATTACTAGAACAAAAAAAAATTGTATCCATTCTCACCTCTGTTGATGATGTGATTGAGATTACGCAGAATAAAATAGACAAACTTCAAAATCTTAAGAAGGCAATCATTAATGAATTGATGACACAAGGTATTGGTCACACAGAGTTCAAAGAAAGTGAGTTGGGAAGAATTCCAAAAAATTGGGAGGTTTCAACTATAGGTAAGATATTGGTAAAAATTATTGATAACAGGGGAAAAACCCCACCACTTAGTGAAGAGGGAAGGGAATTAATTGAACTTGCATCTATATCAAAATCACAAAGATTTCTTAATTATAACAATTCAAAAAAAAGAGTTAATGAGGAAATTTACAAAAATTGGTTCAGAAATGGACATCCTCAAATTGGAGATATTTTAGTACCTACAGTAGGTTTAATTGGCGAATGTTCAATTGTTTCAGAAGATAGAGGATGTATTGCACAAAATGTGATTGCGCTTCGGTGTTCTGATAAACTCCTTAGTAATTATTTATATTGGTTGATGTATTCAAAATATGTTCTTTTAGAGATTAATAGGGTTCTTATGGGTGCAGTGCAACCTAGTTTGAAAGTTCCTCATCTTTTAGAAACTCGTATTCCAATACCTCCAGTTGATGAACAAGTAAAAATATTTGAAACTCTAAACGTAATTGAAAACAGTGTTATTGATAATCAGAAAAAAATTGTATCATTCAAATATCTAAAAAAATCTCTGATGCAAAACCTTCTAACAGGCAAAGTTAGAGTTAAGGTAAATTAACATGTCTAATGATGAATTGATTAAAGTTGAACTACCAGCAATTGAACAATTAAAAAAACTTAATTGGCAATATATAGAAGGATCCAAACTTTCTCCAGATGAGTCTGATGAGAGAAAATCTTTTAAAAATGTTATTTTAAAAAATAAACTTTCAAAATCTATTAAAAAAATTAATCCATGGATAAGTGATGAAAATATTAAAATAGTTGTTCAAGAGTTTACACAAATTTCAAATATGAATTTAATGGAGGCGAATCAAATAATATATGAAAAACTTACAAAATATATATCTGTAGAACAAAATCTTAAAGGAGATAGAAAAAGTCATACTGTTAAAATTATTGATTTTGAAAAGTTAGAAAATAATGAATTTTTAATTACCAATCAATTTAAAGTTGCAGGAATAAATCAAAATATAATTCCTGATATTATTTTGTTTGTTAATGGTCTTCCACTTGCTGTTATTGAATGCAAATCGCCATTTATTACCAATCCGATGGAAGCAGGAATTAATCAATTACTTCGTTATTGCAACAATCGAAAACCTGAGGAAAATGAAGGTGCTGAAAAACTTTTTTACTACAATCAAATTCTTGTATCTACATATAACAATCAAGCGAGACTAGGAACTATTTCATCAAGATACGAGCATTATCTTGAGTGGAAAGATGTGTATCCAAAAAATATTGAAAATTTTAAAAATAATAGTTCACAAGAAATTTTAATTGAAGGCGTTTTTAATCATAAAAATTTTTTAGATATAATTCGTAATTTTACAATATTTGAAGTTGTTGAAGGTAAGACAATCAAAAAAATACCTAGATATCAACAATATCGAGCAGTTCATAAGACTGTTGAAAAAATAAGCAAAGGTAAAAATAAAAAAGAAAAAGGTGGTGTGATTTGGCACACTCAAGGTTCTGGAAAATCATTAACTATGGTTTTCTTAGCACAAGTTTTTAGAAGAAATGAAGAACTTAAAAAATATAAATTATTATATATTACCGATAGAACACAATTAGATTCACAACTAACAACCACTTTCCAAAATACTCAAGATGAAACCGTACTTCAGGCAGACTCTGCCAAAGATTTAAGAGAATTAATTTCTAAAGACTCTTCAGATCTTATCACAAGCACTATTCAAAAATTTCAAGAAATAAGAGGAGAGAATTTAAAAGTATTAAATGAGTCAGAAAATATCGTTGTTTTAATAGATGAAGCACATCGTACACAATATGGAACATTTGGAATGGTATTAAATACTGTCCTGCCTAATGCAGCAAAAATAGCGTTTACTGGAACACCTTTATTAAAAAGTGAATTAACTACAGGAGAGTTTGGAGATTATATTGACAAATATACAATTGAACAATCTGTAGAGGATGGAGCAACACTTCAAATACTTTATGAAGGTCGAGAAGTTAAAACAAAGGTTGAGGGAGAGTCTCTTGATAATCTTTTTGAAGAATATTTTTCAGATAAAACCAAAGAGGAAAAAAATGAAATCAAAAGAAAATATGGAATAGAAAAAGCAGTATTAGAAGCACCTAAAAGAATTAGATGGGTTTGTTTAGACATTATCAAACATTATAGAGAAAAAATTCAACCTAATGGTTTTAAGGCAATGATTGTCACCTCAAGTAGACATGCTGCTGTAATGTATAAAAACATGTTAGATGAGTTGAATGCACCAAATTCAAATGTAATTATATCTGGTGACCATAATGATCCAGAAGAATTGAGAAAATACACAGACAGCACTGAACATAAAAAAATTATCAAAGATTTTAAAGAAAATGATTTGGGTGAATCAAAATGTCATATTATTATTGTAAAAGATATGTTGCTGACGGGGTTTGATGTTCCTATCTGTCAGGTAATGTATCTTGATCGAAAGATAATGGATCATAGTTTACTTCAAGCAATTGCAAGAGTTAACAGACCAAAAGAAGGAAAACAAAGAGGATTTGTTGTAGACTATTATGGATTGGCAAGTTATTTAACTAGTGCATTAGACCAGTTTACACAAGGTGATGTAAAGGGAGTTTTAAAAGAATTAAAAGATGAAATTCCAAAACTTGATCGAGCATATAATAAAGTTCTAGAATTTTTTAAAGATCGAGATTTAGAAGATTTAGAAGAATGTATCTTAGTTCTTGAAAAGGAAGATGTTCGTCAGCAATTTGAATTGAGTTTTAGAAAATTTGCAAAATTAATGGATATTGTTCTTCCAGATCCATACGCCAATAGATATCTAAGAGATTTAAAATTATTAGGAAAAATAGTTCATGGGGCAAGAAATACCTATCGAGATGAACAATTAAACATCATTGATGCAGGTGAGAAAGTTAAAAAACTAATTGAAGAAAATATATCTGCGTCTGGCGTAGACCCAAAAATACCACCAATTAATCTTCTTGATCCTAAATTCAAAGAAGAAGTTGCAAAAACAGAAAATCCTAAAATGAGAGCAGTAGAAATTAAGAACGCAATTCGTCATCATATAACTGTATCTTTAAATGACGATCCTGCTCATTACAGAAAATTATCTGAAAGATTAGAAGAAATTATTCAAAAATATTACGATAATTGGGAGGAGCAAGCAAAACAACTGTTACTTTTTAAAGAAGAGTGCATGAATGAACCTACTCCACCCGAAGGTTTAACTAATGCAGAACTACCTTTTTATAATATTTACACAGAAGTTTTAGAAAAACATTTTGAGGAGGATGAAGTTCCTTATCAAGATGCAAAAAAAATTGCTTCTGAACTAGTGGCATATCTAAATGAAGTTTCTCAAATTGTAGATTTTTTTAATAAACCTGATGAGATAAGAAGATTAAAGAGAAAGATTAACGATTTAATATTACAAACTGATCATACTGATCAAGAATTAATTAACAATTTAACAGATAGTTTTATGGATTTGGCAAGACATAAATATGTATAATTTTAATATAAATATAAAAAAAACAGATCGTAAAAAAACTGTTTCATTTCAAGTTGAGAGGGGTTTGGTTAAAGTTTTAGTACCAAGACATTTAGATAAAATAAAATTAAATAAGATTATCAAATCTAAATCTAAGTGGATCAAAAACAAATTATCTAAAGTAGATGAAATTTTACCTTCCAGAAAAAAAGATTATGTAAGTGGTGAAGACTTTATGTATCTTGGAAAACATTACAAATTAAAGATAGTAAAGGGTAAAAAATACAATATTCAATTAAGTGATAAATATTTAACTATAACAATTAAATCACACACTAAAGATGATAAAATTAAAAGAATATTAAAAAACTGGTATTTTGAAAGTGCTGATAAATATCTAAAAGAAATTACTAGTGAATTATCATTAAAAAATAATTTGAATTTTAAATCTGTAAAAGTTCGTAACTATAGATCACGATGGGGCAGTTGCAGTTCAATGGGAAGTATTTTTTACAATTGGAAAATTATTATGGCACCAAAAAAAATTATTAGATATGTTGTTTTACACGAACTAGCGCATACAAAAATTCATAATCATTCTCCAAAATTTTGGTCATATTTAAAATCAATATATGAAGATATTGAATACCCAAAAACTTGGTTGATAAAACATAAAAACATACTTGAGATATAGTTATTTAAACTTTACTCTGCACATATCTACGAATACTATTCTCAACAATATTTGAGTATTTACGCATATCTTTTTGTGCAACTCGTTTAAATTGTTCGTAAAGATGTTTGTCTATCGTAAAGTTGACATTGACTTTACGAGTTTTATCTAAATTTTCTCTTGTAACTGACCACATTGTTTTAGTCCTTTATTTCGTATTTAAGTTTAAGTTCATTTATTAAGTCTGATAAAAACTTGCCTGTTTCTCTTATTGTGTAACTGTCTGTATCTCTATTTGAAATAAGTTTGATGTATCGAATTACATCATCACTTTTATGAAATAGACGATGAGATTGAAGAAGATCTTCTAGTTCTGATCTTGCTTGAGAAGTGTTATAGAAGTTTTTTATTTCATCAACAATCGTAGTTGAACTCATTTTTTCTCTCTTTGAAACTTTTTAATAAGTTCATTTTTGTATTGAGTTACTAAATCATCTAATTCTTTAGTAAGTGCTATTTTGCTAAAGGTATCTCTAGTGGTCTTAATTCTATTTAAAAGTAGGGTTAGTTTCTGTTCCATAATAGTATTTATAAGTGTTGAGTTCTATGTAGTTGCTTCGCAACCAAGATTTCATCTTGAACTCATTAGATTAATTATTCTGACGAAGTGTTTAGATGTACTTCACCTGTCCGAAACAGGTGAAAAATACAATCTGACTATAGTGCCTGAGTGTACCTTAATCTGATAACTTACATTTGTAAGATAAGTGGGGTGATTTGTTTCTCACTTTTTCATCAATTACCATTAACCACGGCAGTTGAACGCAATAGAAACTGATTAAGTAATTTCTATCTTCTCTTTCGGTTAATTATTTTATTTACAACTGACCTTGACCGTTTATCAGTTCATTATAATTTGTTTTTCCTCTTAAAATTCTCATCCTAAGTTTCGTGTAGTTAGACCTACCAATCATTCAATGTATTCATCATATATTCAAAAATTAGAACCGATAAATGTTTGTCTTTAATCACTTCAACAATATGTTTTTATTAGCATTAAAAAGAAAACATACAGTTCTACATAAAAGTATTTATAAGAGTTTTTACCTACGCGTAGTTATTTTCTGTAAAAAAATGACGAGGGTAAATCTCAATGGAGAGAGGTCTCAATCATCATTATGATACGATGTACTTGTTTTGATGTTTCTCTAAAATCTGATGTGTATTTGACGATTTGACAACTATAACATTTATGATCTTAGAGTGAGATTTTAGTTCTAAAAACTTCATTGAACATTCATTGCAAACTTCATTGTAGATTTTTGTTTAGGGTAAAAAAAAAGGGCAGTAAAAACTGCCCTTTTTGAATTTTGATTTGGGTTGGAACGATTACATGCCCATTCCACCCATGCCGCCCATGCCGCCCATTCCACCAGGCATTCCACCAGGCATTCCACCAGCACCAGCATCTTTGTCATCTGGTTTGTCAGCAATCATGGCTTCAGTAGTTACAAGCAATCCAGCAATCGAAGCAGCATCTTGTAAAGCTGTTCTTACAACTTTAACAGGATCGATGATACCTTTAGTAAACATATCAACGTACTCTTCGTTCTGAGCATCGTAACCCATATTCTTTTTATTCTGTTCAAGTAATTTTCCAA
>Ga0209632_10005872_pt1 | contig 10525 bp, 9 predicted proteins | sample COG_10_FD_184754 | JGI IMG/M metagenome (GOLD analysis project Ga0209632, IMG submission 184754) | Pelagic Microbial community sample from North Sea - COGITO 998_met_10 (SPAdes) (version 2) | ecosystem: Environmental > Aquatic > Marine > Neritic zone/Coastal water | place: Helgoland, sampling...
TTCACCCCTATGAAGGATGACGGTTGTTCCAGACACCGACTAAGGAAGCATCTGGACTCAATGAGGGTTGCGAATCGTTCAAACATTGCCCTCTCACTTACACACCTTTGGGTAGTTCCTGATGTGAGCAGAACAGTTGGTGCCGATTGGGTCAGTTGGAACTGACCTTCGTAATGCACAACACAACTATTTTGTTTACCCACATTTATATATATGTGTAATACCCAAAAACTGGTCAAAATATGAAAAAAAGTTGAAAAAAGTTCACCTACAGAAAAACCGACTGTGAGTCGGTTCTCTGTGTCCACGATTGAGTCGTGTATCAGTCTTTTCCTATGTGTTTTGCGAACTCACGGAACCTTTCCATATCAAAGTCATCGTCAATGTCAGGTGACGTGGTGACCTCATCGGAGTCAGAGTCACTCACAATCTTGACATAGGATTTCTGACGTCCATCCTCTTCTTGAACTAGGAATCTACGGTCAGACATTGTGTTGCCACGATTTGCTTTGTGTGGGTTCCAATCGTATCCATCCAACTTGGATACATACTCATAGAGTGCCTTCATCAATCTTGTCTTGTCCCAATACTTCGTAATCATTGGGTCAATGTCATTGGTGAATATGAGGTGAAGTGCGTAATCAGCAACACCATTGTTGACGTGGTGATTCAACTGGACTCGTCGTTCCATTACATAGTTACGAATCCACTCTTGAACCTCTGGTTCAGACGCAACACTGGTTGCCAACTGTTTCTCTTCATATGAACCCATTGCACCATCTACAAGACCTTTACGAAGGAACAACTGGATACACCTGAATCCGAAGGTGTAGAACTGATTCCAATCCTTTTGATTGAAGTCCTTGAATAAACTCTTACCAAGGTGTTCTTGCCCCCTAGGGCCTTCACCTTCTTTTTCACATCGGTTCCAATAGTCACCGAACTCAACAATGTGCTGTCTGCGTGCGTGACTCTGACCACCCCCCTGAAGGACGTAGTTAGTAGTGATTCCAAACTTAGGTTTACGGTCTTCAGTAATGATGACTTTGTTCGTTCCTTTGCCTTCAACCTCAAGGTCTCCAGTTAGGAATGCGAATAACGACTTGAAGTCAAAGTTCTTATCAATGTCATCAATATGAATGAGACCAGTTGATGGAGTAACTCCAGAGAATGCGAATCGGTCTCCACCGGTGCCTTTGTAGAACTGCTTACCGTTCACTGACATTCGGTCACGGAAGTATTGGATGGACTTCATAACGACAGTCTTACCATTTCCACCTTCTTCTTTGGTGATTGTTGAGTTGCGGTCAATGTAGACGACTGCCTTCTGAATCGTATTGTCTGCGTGAAGCAAGTAACCGATTGAAGAACGCAATGACTCAAAGTTCTTCTCAACTGTATTGCTGATTGGATATTCACGAGTCCAGTCACCATCTGATGACGTGACTTTAGTGTCACGGATACGCATTGCGTTCAGACAGAACTTTTCGTAGAGACCTTGTGTTTCGTCAATCTCAATGTTCTTTCGGATGATTGAGTTCTCCCAGACTGCTCCCTGGTCTCCTAAGTGACCATAAGAAATCAACGAGATGTCGTCCTTATTGATGACCACAACACCGTTCAAAAAACGAATAAAACACGTGTTGGGGTCATCACTAGCAAGTTCCATTTTCTTAGAGTCATTGTTGTCTAACTCACCAAAACATTGGATAGAGACCAGCACTTGCGATTCAAGTGCCGCAGAGGAGAAACGACTCATCAGGTCAATGAGAAGAACTGCCTGAACTATGTCGTCACCCTCTAAAAATGCCTCAATGTTCTTGATTACATAGTCACGAATGTTGTCCGCAGAGAAGATACGAAGGACATTCTCATCGTTATGGAAGAAGAACCTTTTCGTGGTTCGGTCATTGGTAGTCATAAACTGACCAAATCCTTCTCTCTCAAGATACTTTCTTAGTAACAACGGACTGACTTTTTGCTTACTGCCGTCACCGGTAGTGATGACGGGTATTTCTTGGTTTACATTTTCCATTACAAAGTTTCCTTTGAGTCCCCCTGAATAAAGTGTCCTTGGAAAGGGGGGACTCAGTTCTCCCCAACGACATAAGTATTTTCTCTGTCGGGGAGAACTGAACTGCTCATTCCTAGGTGGAGTTTTCATCTCTAGGAATCGGAGTAGATGTGCCATCCGTAACGAATGAAGTCCTCTCCCGACAAGATGTATAATCTCGTGTGAGATGAACCGAACTGCTCATTCCTAGGTGGAGTTTTATTTGATTAGACCTGCGAGAAAACGACTAACGATGTATGAACGGAGACGGATGTCTAAGTCTCCCTACATCCGATATGACAAGTCGGCAGGTCTTTGGATTCAACATCGCAAAGTGGTCTTTCTATACTGGTTCAAGTTCCTCCAACACGCAGAGAGGGACGACCGATATACCGTTGACTGGACTAAGTATCAGTCTTGGGGTGGTCGTGAGGTGGTAATGGAGACCAAGTTTGATGTGTGATGGCAGGAACATTGGAGAGACCTCTTCGGGTTCCCAGAGGGACAACCAGAGACCGCACAGTTCCACACTGAATCAACACCACGGGCAGATGACCTAAGAACCACCCTACTCGTTTACGAGAATCTGTATCGTGGTGACTACTGGACTGTGGGTTGTTATGTCCGACACATTGAAGAGAAAAAGGGTCGTAAGGTTGCGAAGTCTTTAGTTGATGCTGACCGTGACCTTTGGACTTCTCCAACTGAACAACAAAAACGAACTACTGGTGTCAGTAGATGGAGAGACAATCCTCGCAGACGAAAGAGAGTTCAAGACGATGCTGTTTACACGGCAAAGGAATCTTGGGTGACGATGGATGTGAATGATGACAAGACTCGTGGTGATTACTTTGCGTGGGAACAGAAACAGGCAGAACTTGAGTCCAACCGTCTCATCAAACGCAGAGTTCAAGGGTATATCTCTGGATATGTAAAAAGATGCGATGTCCTAATGAAGAACATCGCAGACGGAAGTATCTAATGATTTCCTGATTTTTTGATTGGTAATCAGGAAATCAAATAATCAGTGACATCGTATCCAACGAATCGTCTACCCAATCTATTCGCAACCTTCCCTGTCGTTCCAGAACCCATAAACGGGTCAAGGACAGTATCTCCCTCATCGGTTGACTGAAGGACAGGGAGAGTCACAATCTGTTCGGGAAATGGTGCGGGGTGTTCTACACCCTCTGGTGTTGAGATGTTCTTGGCTACCGCAGTCTTCACGACAGACTCATCCCAGAAATCACCCATATTCTTGCCGTCACGAGGCATCATCGGATAAACCATATCAGGAACAGAACCATCTACCTCACGATGTCTTGGGAACTGAAACTTACTGTCCGTCTTACTGGGTGCCAGTGTTTGATTGTATTTGTACTTAGAAGACCTGACTAAATGGAATATGAACTCGTATGTAGGACTGAGTGATGTCTTACCTGAGTGGGGCTTTGGGTTAGTCTTATTCCATATGATGGTATTTCTTAGTATCCAACCTGCGTCTTGTAACTTGATTACTACCCTATGGGGGAGATTCATCAAGTTTCCATCCTTGTAGGTGTCACCCATATTCAAGAAGAATGACCCTGTCTCCTTAATAACACGAGAACACTCATCCAAATGTGACACTAAGTTGCCTACGTAGTCGTCTGGTGACCCCTCATTACCCAGAGTAACTCCTCCATAGACTCGCTTATTCCAATAAGGTGGTGAGGTGAATATCAGGTCAATAGAACCTGTCTCCACCTCTTCCATTACTTCACTACTCTTATTGTGAAATATGAATGAATCCGTTGATGGTTTTTTCTTACCCTTTGCGGCAGATATATTTGCGTCTCTTTCGTTCTTCAATCTAGAGAGATGCGTATATGCCTGTCGGACAGTCAGTTTTCCCTCATCAATCGCAGTGATGTAATCTGGATTTTCTTTCTGTATGAATAACATCTTTCCCAACTGGGAGGATGACACACCGACTGCATCTGCCAGGGCATCTCTGCTTCTCCCTGAACTTGTGTTCCGTGTACCCGAAGTGAGGTCAGACCTCTTACCTTGCCCCACTGCATACAACGGTCTCAATGCCTCTGTCTCGTTCAGTATCTCTCTAAGGGTCTTTACCCGTTGTTTGTTGTAATGAACCAGCAAGGACTTCTCTTCGTCCTCTGATGAGGTCTCTATGACCTCTACATCAATGTCCGACCAATCAAGTATCCGCAATGCCTCTATTCGTCTATGACCTGAGATGAGTTGAAACTGTTGATTCACAACTAAAGGAGTCAGGAGCCCAACCTCACCAATACTAACCACCAAGTCTTCTATGTTGGATAGGTTATAGATGGATGGATTTAGAGGGTGAGACTGGATTTGGTCTATAGGTAGTTTCATCCAGTAAGTCTAATCAAACCAATCCGACATAACTAGTGACCTTATCAATAGACCTTAGTCGAGTGATAAACCAAATACCACCCCAAAACTCTATCACATGGATTGCTTCGCCATTTTAATAATTGCCATTCATAATGTCTTGGTACCTAGTGATAGAGGATTTAAATAATGAAGATTGGTTACGCAAGAACGAGCACTGTTGACCAGAAATACTCTCTGGAAGATCAAATAGAACGATTAGAGACTCAAGGATGCGAGAAGATATTCTCTGAAAAAGTATCATCCATTCAAAAACGTCCTGAGTTTGAAAACTGTATTGAATTCGCACGTGAAGGAGATGTGGTTGTCATTACGAAACTTGACAGATTCGCACGTAGTATTACAGACCTGTGGCGCAAGATTGAAGAACTGGAGGACAAAGGTGCGTCTTTGCATATTCTTGACTTGAATCTCGATACATCAACTCCTAATGGTCGTTTGCAAATCACCCTACTAGGCGGAATCGCACAGTGGGAGCGCGAGATGATGTTGGATCGTCAGAAGGTGGGTATTGCGAAGGCAAAACAAGAAGGAAAGTATCTTGGACGTGTTCCAACTGCGCACAGAAAGTCCAAAGAGATTCAGAGATTGCATTCAGAAGGAATGAAACCGTCATTAATTGCAAAGGAACTCAACATAGGGGTCGCCAGTGTCTACCGATATAGAAACGTATGATGATTTGATAGAAAGCGTAGGAACATTCAGAGAGGAACACAGTGAGTTACCAACAGAAGACCAAGATAGACGTTTACTCAAGACCTTCAATATTGACCGAGCCACGTTGCGAGACATTTCCGGAACTACTGACCTAATAAACCATTTGATTAAGTGATTAACTGATTATCAGACGCGAAAACTGTCTGGTACTACCAGACAATTACCTTCCTAATCGCATCCCAAATCAATCCGACTCGTTGGGTCATTGTTGATAACACATAGACCAGATGGCAGAGACTCAGGTTCATATCGCATCAAATCTGGGTCTCTCAATGCTTCTTCTAAGAATACAACCAAATCATTTACCTCATCCTCAGTCAGACCTAATGGACTAAATCGATAGTCCAACTGGCTGGTTGATGCTTCGTTCTGGGCAACTGCATGGTTCTTGTACTCGACAATCTCTCGTACAGACGAGAACGAACCTCCGTGACCAAATACATTGGTATCTGCAAGGTTGTATAACTGAGGTACTTTGAACTTGTAGTTATCAAGTGAGTCACCCGTAAACCCACCACGTCCCAGTCGGACACCATCAGGGACTTCGCCAATGATGTCATTATTAATATCAAGGTCGTTAAATCCAACTGCAAAGAAGACTTGGTCTGCGGTGGCCCCAACGGGAGATGAGAATGCAGGGCCCTGATGACATCCCGTACAACCTCCATTTCCAAAGAAGACCTCTGCACCACTGATTTGTTGTTCCGTCATTGCGTATTCATCCCCTCTCAACCAAAGTTGAAAAGGGGACTTGTTTGCGAGAACCGTTCGTTCAAATGCTGCAATTGACGCCGTTGCACTCTGCCCTAACTGGCCTCTCGTATACTGAGGGAACGCGGTCAATAACAAGTCGTAGTATTCAGTATCTTCAAGTTCAGGCGGGAAAGTCCCGATTCGATGAACCCCTGTTCCCGCAATTGATTGGGTCTCGATACCTGAGAATCCTTGTGAGTTTGCTTCCTTCGGGGTACCTTCTGTCATCAAACGGTTTGGGGCTATACCCGCATTAATGATTCCATTAGTCGAGTTACCCAATGCTCCGTTCCACAACATTACGTCTTGATAGGCAACATTGAGAACTGTTGGTGATGTAACAGGTTGAACATCCGCATCCTGAGTTCCAACGGACTCATCGTGCCAGACTCTCTCTTCTCCTTTGACGCCAAAACCTTCACCACCTTCGCCTATACCCTGAGTCATTCCAGATTTAAATCCTGCTCTTGCGTTGTGACAGGATGCACAAGACCAAGTCTTAGCGCGGAGTGCAACACCTTCTGTCGCAAATGCAGGGTCGTGATAGATGAACTTCCCCACCTCTACTCTCTCTGCGGTAATGGGGTTCATTGGGTCTTGAGGAATATTCTCGAAGTCATCGCTATCTGGAAGGAGGTAGAAATCTATTGAATTGGTTAATGCTGCAGATTCAATGGCTAACACAAGGTCTGCAGTATCTGGTGGGGTCTCAACAATTGGTTCAAAAATTGTTACTTCATTGTTCCCACCACTCCCGCAACCTGAGAGCATCAATACAATGGTTGATGATGTAAGAATTCGACTGATTAAATTCATCCAATAAGTCCTAATTGATATTTAAGGCGATTCACAAATTTCTTTTGGACGTCGAGGAGTATCATTTTGATTAAGATAGAGTTCTGTATAAAATTCTGTGGGATTTCCTTCAGGTGTGCAGACCTTAACAAACCGCATTTGTGTTGGCCCACCAAGATTGCTTGATCTTGCGCCATCGGTCAAAATATGTAAAACCAGAGCAGGGATATCTTCGTCAGAGCTTCTTGGAGTAATTTCCCAATAGACTGACGCCATGGCATCTACACCGACTGGAGCGGCAAGTGAGAAGACATCAGGTGGGTAGGATCGTGGTTCTGAGATCGTGTCGCAGCTCCGAAAACTTGTATACTTTCCTGAGAAAATTCGATTGACCTCACTATTCCCTTTTGATCCTAAAGCTAAATTTTCCTCCAATTTTGCTGTCTCACTCGATCTGATCTCAATTGAGCAACTGGTGTTTTGCCATGATCCAGTCGCACTAAAATTTAGTTCTGAGTCAAATTCGCCAATTAGTTGACTCTTAACAACAAAAGCCGGTCTTGTCCAAGCATTGACAAACCCCGGAGGAGCAAGCCAAGGTAGATCCAAAAACGGATGAATGGGGTTAGAGTACTCATACTGAATACCTATATCTTCAAGCAACCATTTGCCGGCAAAATCGTCTTGCGGAATCCAGATCTCGGCGGGAGTTAGAGAGTTTTCCAATCGCTCTGCTGCGGAATCATTCAAAAATCTGAGTGGATTGTCATCCTCTCCATAAAATCGCATATTTATTGTTGGAGATTCTGTTTGGGATACACCATCGATTTCCACTCTGACCGCCTCAGACCGATTTCCAGAGGAGGAACTGAAAATAAATCCACCACATTTACCATCACCCGAAAAATTAATTCCAACAAACTCGATCTTGCCAAAACAATTTAGCGAATACCGAGTCTGATAGTCATAACTGTCATCAACGTATTCTCCGTCTCTAGTCCCGGATCCCCGAACCGAAAAATACCCATCTCTAGTAAATCTTACGGGATGCCCTACACGACTTGTTGGAGATTCTGTAACATTGAATTCTCCCGTCAATACTGGATCTACAATAAGACTAAAGGTCTCGGTTATCATGTATCCATCAGAGCCTGTAACGGAAGCTGTAAATTTGTAGGGGCCAACAGGAGTAAATTCTCCGATAGAAGACGTTAGACGACCTTCCACAACATCAAACAAGAATCCCGTAGGAATCTCTCCAATGGATATAGAAGGACTCTGATCATAATGGTTAATTTCCAGATCTATAACGACCAAAGTGTCTTGCCAATATATTTCCTTATTTCCAGAGACTACAATGGAGGGAGTAATCGCAGTGATATTGACCGAATCAGTCGAGGTGGCACTTCCATCAGACACCGATAATTCAATTTCGTACTGCCCATCTAAATCCAGAACTATACTGGGTGTAACCGATGTCTCATTAGAGATAGAGGCGGTACTTCCATCTGGTTTTGTTTGAATTATCCAACTATAAGTTAGCACGTCGCCATCAGGGTCTGTACTTGCGGAACCGTCCAATGAGACGGAAGTGGTTGTTCTACCTGACTGATCGGTGCCTGCATTACTTGTGGGCGTTGAGTTCGAAGGAGTAGAGGAGCTAGGATTAGTCACTCCCCCCCCAGAGGAAGATCCACCCCCACCGCAGGCAGATAACATAAATGATAAAAGTACTGCGACTAAGATTGATGTTTTCATAACATGGATGCCTACTTTGTAAATGTCTCATGATGTTGACGTTAAGGTCTCTAAATGCGCCTCAATAAATGCTAATTGATGTTTGCAGGTGGAGTTTTGTATTTGCCTATAATCAATACTTACTAAAGTGTTTTTGCATAATTTTTTAACGTACAGTACTCGACTAACCCATCACTTCAAGTTAGTGCAGAGTTGAAGAGACTATTCATAAGTGTATAGTTTTTCGAAACAATAGACAAGTTCTTGAATGAATATCAGATCAGAACTATTTTTATTCTCGATACTTAACTTAGCGAGTAGTTTAAGTTTCGCTGAAGACAATGATGGTGATGGACTTCCCGATGACTGGGAAATAGAGAATACAGGGGACAATGGGTTGATGCGAAAAGACTGGGCTTTCAGACTTATTGGAAACCTGATGGTACATTTGATTACGAAGATTGTTTTCGTCTGCGGGAAAAGCTCCAAAGGAGCTACGACATTCTTGTAAAAATATAAACTTTAGGAATATAACGCCGTGGGCGCCTGGGGAGAGATCTACGATTAATTGAATCTATTCAATAACTCCTAATTGATATTTAAAGTTTTATTTTGTTTGTGACAAGAGACGTTAATCATTTAATCGGATAATCAATCAGGTTGGAAACGACCCTCAATAGACTGAATATTATTCCTAGTCGCACCCCGAATCATCATTTCATCTTCTATATGGCGATAATGATTCTCTATATGCGTAGAGGACGTTCCTGCAATATAGGCAATATCCACGCATGAACCATAGATGATACAAGTAGAGTACATCCGAATAGAGTCAATCTACATTGCATATAAAAACCTTATTAATCAGTTTGACCGTCTCAACCTAGTTGATAATGAATTATCTTGAACTTCCTACCAGATTCATTTCTAGTTAGTTTAAAAACCAGAGGTCTATTCCTTTAATCTTAATTCTTCTTTAATCCACTAGGATTTAACTATACCCAACGACTATGTATCTATCCATTAGTTGATAGGTCTAACCACTTAGGTGTCTCATTTCGACTGAGTGCATCATGTGGTGTGTTCTTGAATACGAGGTCATAGACCTGAGTGTCTACCAATCCAGAGTACGTGTCTTCAATCATTTTTTGACTGGTGCCACAGTAAGATGCAATTGTTAGTGAGTGTGCCCCATTATTGAGGGCATCAGTAATGAACTTATGTCGGAAACAGACTAACTCGTAATCATCTGGGTTAGGCATCCCAGTCGCTGCCATCCATCTCCGTCGTACCTCACCTGCATAATGGTTCGTTGCTTTAGGTGACAACCAAGTGTTGAAGATATGAGGGTAATCTTCCTCATTGTAGTTGGGATGGTTTTCTTCCTTGTACTTACGCAAATCCATCAGATGTCCATATACACGATCTGGGATGCGTATTGTTCTTTCTTTCCCTTTGCCATGGAGGTACAGGAAAACACCATTCTTACGGACATTTATGTCCTTCCATCGTAGATTTTTGCACTCAAGCACTCTGCACCCAATACCTGCCATTAAAAGGACTACATATCTGTAATTCATATGCTCGAATCTAATGCGAGGATTGCGTGCGTTCTTAATACTTTCACGAGTCACTGACAGTAACTTAGGATAGTACTCGGCAGGGAAGGGGGCATTAGTGCGTTTTACTTTGAGGTCTTTAACCTTGGGGATTCGAGATGAATATCGTCTGGTTTCACACCAACGGAAGAACTGCTTGTGTGAGTTGGTCTCATTATTTCGGTATCTTGCAGAAAGTATCTTTCCCGTTTTCTCTGCCTTCTGAGTAGAGCGGTAGTTCTGCCACTTAAACTCATATAATCGTGAGAGTTCGTCCAGAGAGGGTTGGTTCTCCTCTTCCCAGAACTTCTCCAGCGAAACAAGATGGTGCCCAATCACTTGAGCACGTTTCGGTGTAATCTGGTTGTCTTGTGCCCTCAAATTCTGGAACGCCACAAACTCATCAATAAACGTTCTGAGTTTCCTGTGGTGACTTCCAATATCCCGACCT
>Ga0209632_10005879_pt1 | contig 10518 bp, 10 predicted proteins | sample COG_10_FD_184754 | JGI IMG/M metagenome (GOLD analysis project Ga0209632, IMG submission 184754) | Pelagic Microbial community sample from North Sea - COGITO 998_met_10 (SPAdes) (version 2) | ecosystem: Environmental > Aquatic > Marine > Neritic zone/Coastal water | place: Helgoland, sampling...
TAGGCATTACCTCCATATCCGCAGACTGCGATAAGTTTTAAATGACCGATCAAGGAGCAGAGAGAACGAAGCTATTGCTGATTGTCCTTATGCTTTTAAGCACAATGACCTACGCGGACTGGGGTGATACGTATTTTTGTACTGCGACACATCACTCTAGGGTAGATTTGGATGGCGAGCGAACCCCTTTTAAATTGAAAGACTTTACGTTTCATCTGAGTAAAGAGAAGAACGCTATGGTGTTTGATAGCTCAGAGAATTTTTTCCAATTTACGGTGATAGGATTGGCGGAGTTGGGTAGCTTTCCAAATTTAGAATCTTGGTCAGCGGAAGATGAGAATAGTAAAGTCGTGTTCATTGAGGGTAAGTTTGTACATAGTTTTGTTGGGGGGAGTGGGGTTACCGTTAACACTGCGACCTGCCAGAAAACATAGTTAGTGCATTTTACGAAGAGATTGTGAAGCGTGTTTAGCTTCAGGAAGAGAAGTTGTTGTTGATTAAATAGGAGAGAATAAGTTTATGGCTGAGTTTATCACGTGGTTTTTCAATGTCTGTGTGTATATTCTCCAGGTTATCGGAGGTTCCCCCGGAGAATTTGGGTTCGGATATTATCTGGCAAATATTCTTATATTTGTTGTACTTCAGCCTCTTCTCATTTTGTTTTTTTTTATCCTTTGGAGGCGAGAAAAAGCAAAAAATAAAAAATTTACGCAGGCTATGAGCAATGATTGACATGTTACGAGTCAATTCAATAGGATCTGCCTAGCATGCCTTGCATGACAGACGGTGATTCATTATGCTCATCTGATTATTCATATGTGTTTGGACTAGCTTATGTCACTCTTACCTGACTTTTTAAAAAAAGAATCGATAGTTCCGATTCGTAAGCTTCAAGATTTTAAATTTCTTGATAGAAATGAGTTTTTGGTGGCGCAAGATGTTGAAGCTTTAGCTAAGAAATCTGCCAAAAATAGCTTGCCTCCAAAAGCGACAATTGAGCCAGATGCAAATGAGCTTACCTTTATTCAACACCTTACTCAACACGCTGTATCTGCAACAATGACGTTAAATGATTCTCTAGCATCCATAAGTAATAGTATCTCTAAAATAGATATAGAAAGCGAAAAGGCTGAGCTTGACAGCGTTGTCTTAAAACTAGAGGCTGATTTAACCAAGGAGAATGAAGCTAGAATTCAGGATTTGAAACGCTTAAGAGACATTGCAGAGCTTAAGCAAAGCGATGTTCTGCGATTCAAGAAAGACAATGGAATTTTGAGAGAGCCTCGTTACAAAGATAGTTTTATGTTGACCTTCGCTATTATTGCGTTTTTTTTAGTAATCGAGACGGCACTTAATAGTACCTTACTGGCAGAAGCTAGTTCTCTTGGATTAATTGGTGGTGCGGGCATGGCGATTATTATATCCCTTATCAATATAGCTTTGGGATTTAGTGCTGGTTGGTTTTTATATCCGCTGACCAACCAGAAAAATACAACAAGGGCGCGCTTGTGGCTTGTAGCGCTGTTAATCGCTGTTACATTTGTGTTCGTCTTCAATCTGTTGATAGGCCACTATCGAGAAGTTCTTATTCAAGACCCAGATAATAGTGGCATGATGGCCTTGGTTCATTTCTCTGATGGTATATTTAACCTGTCTGAAATTGAATCAATATTTTTGATAGTCATAGGGCTTATAGTGTCTGGAGTATCCTACTGGAAAGGGGCAACCCAAAACGACCCTTACCCTGGATATACTGTCTTAGCAAAGGCATTAGATCTGGCTCAATTAAATTTGGTCGAAGAAAAAGAATCAGTTCTCGAACAGCTAGACGAGTTAGGCGAAGAGTATGAACAGTCTCTCAGTGAAATTCACAGAAAAGTTTCGAACGATTATTCTCGATATAACACTCTAAATAGTTCGTTTTATCAGCAGCAGAAGTTATACGAGGCTTATCTGGAAGACTTGGCTCAAACGGGTCAAATTGCCACCACTCTTTACAGGCAGACTAATATATCAAACCGTGAAGATGACGGGCCAGATTATTTCAAAGATAAAATTGTAATAGATTTTAAACAAAAACCCTCGATACCTAATTTTGTCGATGTGGGGCCCTCCTTGAATAGTGTTGTAGAAAACTTTGGATCGAGAATTCCTAATTTGAAAATAGAATTCTCAAAGGTATTAAAAAGTTTCAGAAACAAAGTAGTAGCGATTGATTTATGAGCAAAAAAGCTAAGCAGAAGAAAAAAAACGATCAGATAAAAGGGTCCATAATTTTAGGTTTTGTCGGCTTGTTAGCCATATGGTTCGGCTTTAGTCTATATGATGCTAATGATAAGTTTATTGAATTACATCCAGAAACAAATTGTAGGATTGATGGAGTCTCTCCCAGAGAAACTGTTATTTTATTAGATTCGACAGAATCGTTGAGCGAGGCGCAAGTTGAAACTGTAATAAATCATTTAAATCACGAAATTGAAAATGCAATTTTATTTGAAAGATTTACCGTTTACTCGTTGAAGGCAGAGCCAGAAAGATTCCAACCACAATTCTCAGTTTGTAATCCTGGTGATGGGAGTGACAAAAGCTTTGTAAATAATAATCCACGTAAAATTCTTAAAAAATGGGAAACATTATTTAAAGATCCTATTTTAAGAGCAGTCACTATGATGGGCTATGAAGAGGCTTCACAAACATCGCCAGTGATGGAGATGTTAAAATTTGTTGGTATTAGAACTTTTGCAAGATCAAAATCTGATGAAAAAAGGATGATATTGATATCTGACATGGTAGAAAATACATCAAAATATTCTCAATATTCAGATCTCAGTGCTGATTTTAGAGCGAATAGAGATACCCCTTATTTTAGGAAAGTCAAACCTAGATTGTTAGGTGTTGATGTCCATATTTTGTACATCGAGAGAAGTAATCTAACTAAAATTCAAGGCAAAAAGCATTTAGAACGTTTTTGGAAGCCTTTTCTTGAAGAATCTGGGGGTGCTTTATCGAGTATCACCTATATAAATTGAGTTGCCAATGACTGAAAAGAACGAATATGTTAGCGGAGTTTCTGACGAGAGTTTTTCCCAGCTGTCAGTGAAGCAACTTTTTCTTACCATTTTATTTTTCGGTGCTTTGTCAATTATCATGGGGGTGATTTTTGGGTCACCTCTTGTTCTATCTGTTCTCATTCCTCTTGTACTTGTTGGTCTGTACGCTTTTGCTACAAGTAGAGCACGCAATACCGACCTTTCAAAAGCCAAAATCGGTGATAGCTGTTATTTCTTAGGGTTTAGTTTTACGTTAATTTCACTCAGCGTTGCACTAATTAACCTTGGCCAGCAACAAGGGAACGAAGTAAATATTGGGGCAATCGTGGGTAGTTTCGGAGCGGCCTTAGCTACGACATTAGCAGGTCTCCTATGTCGATTATGGTTCACTACTTTAGCGAGTTCATTTCAATCTTCGAAAGATAAGCTTGAAGAGGAAATAGAAGCTGCCATGAAATCCTTTTCTCTTCAACTTCAAAATTTAGTGGATGAAGTGAACATGAGTATTACGGCAATTGGTGCAACTATCGGGGATACTAATCTTGAGTTGAACAAATCATATAAAGGTCAGATGCAAGATAACATCAAGACAATTTCTGGCTCTGTTACAAGTTTTTCTAAACGGCTTGATGAGGTTGAAATATCAAAGGATATGGTTGTAGCTCCCGTTAGATTAGCTATGAGCTCAATGATCGATGCCCTCAACGAGCAAAGTTCCAGCATGGTAGCTGCACAATCTTTGATGACTGAGGGTACTAACGCGCTGAGCACACAGATAAATGACTCAAATCAATTGATAAACGCATATCTCGAGAAGTTTAATGCTGAATTTAAACGAATTTCAGATTCTCAAATATCAGTTTTCGAGGGAGCAACTGCGGGAATGACTGAGTCACTTAGTAATAGCCTCTCAGAAATTGGGGAAATCAAATCAGGAATAACCCAAGAAATTTTTGATGAACTGGACTCATTAAAAGATCAGCTTATATCCCTTAGAAAAGTTACTGAAACAAATAATACCGCTATAGAAAAAACTAATGCCGTTAATGGTAACGCAACTAAGATGTTAATTAGTGCATCTGAAACGCTGCCTAAAGTCATTTCTAATTTAGAAAAAGTATCATTACCGATCAGCGAGTCTTCGAAAGAGTTGGATGGTTTGGTTGAGTCGCTATCGACATTCCAGTCGAATTTGACTGCCTCGAAAAGTTCTCTGGATGCTTTTACAGAAGTTACAGAAAACCTTAATGAAAAGATGCGTACTACAGCGACATCTGTCGACAGTGCATCTATCCAGTTGTCAAGTGACATTGAGAAAATATATACCGGTCTGGCTAAGCAGCTAGAGTCTCTCAGGAGATCTTCTGATTGAACGGTGAAGTTGGTACAGACGAGGGCTCAGTAGTTGAATACTCGCTCTCAGAACTTGGCTTTATTTTGGTTTTTGTCTTACTTTTACTTTCTGGGTGGGAAATTAATGATTTTTATGAGACCAAGAATACTGCTAATAGGACAATAGTTGAATTGGAGGGTGAGCTAAGGTCTACTCAAGAGCAAATGGCTCTTCTTCAGGAAGTAGTAAAGAAAGCTACTGTTGATCAAGAATGGTCAGATGAAATGATATTGATCTCTAAGAGTGAATGGTTTTCTAATCAGGAAGAGTTGAGTAATCTCAAAGAGCTCACCAGTAACAACCTTCCTGAGATCGTTGATGATGAGTCGACTCTAGATGCAAAAGCATCAGAAAGTATCGATGATGGCCTCCTCGCTGGTGCAGTCGGTTTCTGTACTTATGAGCCACCAGCAACCGGAAGTTCCAAACTGTATGGAAAAAGTGTTGCTCTAGGTACTATGGTGGTAGGTGAGGATTATCTTATGCTCATCGGCAAAAATACGAGTATAGAGTCATCCAAACTCGTGGATATGGCAGGAATATCCTACGATACCTCAGCTGTGTGGCAAGAACTAGAAAAGTGGCCTATGAATGTAAAGCTCACACCAACGGAGTTTCTTGAACGGGGAAGAAAATTTGTTCAGATCGGTGATATCCCTTCCCCTCAGAGAGTCGAGTGTCGCTTCGGGATGGATTATTTCAAAGCCGCTTATTCAAAGGAAGCTGACTTTAATTTTGAAAAGATCTTTAATAATGTTTTTTACCGTCATAGCGAAATTTCCGAAGAAAGTTATTTCTCGCTATATGCTAATAATGAAAGAGAAATCTTTGAAACGGGAGCAAATAAGAGAGATATTGTTGTTACAGATCGAAATTCTGCCGAGGCAGTTCCCGATTATCTAGAGGGAAGAAAGCTTTTACCTGAACTGTTAGAAAAGTTCCCTCCGGATTATCCTGAGCGGGCCTATCGCAGAAAGGTACCAGGTACTGTTATTCTAGAATACTTCATAGATGAATTTGGATATGTCAAAAATATTGTTGTAGTTGAGGAGGTGCCTTTGGGTTATAAATTTGGTGATGAGGCTAAAAAGGCGCTGCGGCGTTACAGATTTTCTCCAGCTATGCGCAATGATGAATCTATCATTTCTGAGGTGCAACGAAAGAAATTCACCTTTAAACCTTAAAATTTTTATTTCATAGAATACTAAAATATGAATACTAATCTTGATGATGCAAGACAGAGATTGCTCGATGAGGGCAATAAGTTGTCATTGTTTTTAGAAGATAAGATCAAGCTAAAAAAATGGGCGCGTAGAAGAAAAGCAGCACTTTTATTCTTTACAATCAAAGAGGGAAGGTGAAACGTTAATGCCTAAATATTATTCAAAACTGAACGAGCCTAAGTTAAAACTAATATCAATTCTGTTGTTAATGCTAATCTTTGTCACAGATAGTGCTAACTCAGATTATTCAAGAGAAGAGTTTAAGTTTCGGAGTTACAAGTCAGAATCCAATATCGGCTTTTACACTAACAAAACCTGTGACTTCATCAACATCGACCACATCGTCAGCCTCAAAGACGCATACGAGAGCGGAGCATCCTCTTGGAGCGATTCTAGGAAGGAATCCTTCGCTAACGACAGGTCTAACCATGTGCCGTCATGCGGCCGTGTGAACAGTTCTAAAGGCTCTGAAGGCCCTAGTGATTTCTTACGCAGAAGCCGCGATGGCAGAGGCTTGGAGTATGAGATCGTTAGGTTCTGTGAGTATGTGAAGAAGTATTATGCTGTGAAGGTTAAGTATGGGTTGTCTTTCAAGAATAATAGCAACCGACCATTTCAATCATGTGGAATCTCAATCTAGCCCTGATTTGACTGGATGGGGTATTTGGTTATGCTTAGGTTTTGAATAAAAGGTGTGAAAAATCATGGATAACGAGCAGACTAAATGGGTCTTAGATTATGAGGTGAGACTCAATGAGCTGTTTTGTGAAATAGATTGGGACTATAACGAATTCACATCAGCTAAAGATTTCGATCCTCTTGACGTGGACAAAGATAACTTTTCTGCGGCGGGAATGTTTAGTAGTAAATTTGTTGACGCTCTTGAAGGAGGCTATTTTGATTGCCTATTCGACACCTATTACGAGAAGAGATTAAATGCTGTGGTTCAAGCCATAACCGTTGGTTTTATAAATTATAAAATTTTCCATGGCGATGACACGATACATTTTTACAGTTCTAATAAACAACTTTTATTCGTTCAACTACTAGAGAGCAGGATATTGAAGCATATGCGGAAGTGGGACTGATTAAATGAACAAGCATGACGAGAAAGATGACATCGAATACCCTTGTGGCTGTATTAAAGCCAAGGCCTTGGACACAGGACACTATTGTTCCCGAATTCCAGAGGATTTTAAAGTGGCTTTAGGGTTCGCTACTGACTGCTTTGATGTTTGTGATTTGGAAGAACATATGTCTAGGACTTTGCATTAAGGTTGGTATGACAGGTGCTGAGGCTATGGAGTTGTTGAGATAAAGATGAAAACCTTCTTCAAAACCTTCACAGTCTCAATAGCCTCTGGAGTTTGCTTATACTTCCTGTATTACGGAGCTTGTTTCGGGGCTATTTGGCTCTTTGATATATCTATTACCTATGATCAACGATTACTTATTGAGGAGATAGGTTACTGGGTCTTTGTGTTGGGTTCAGTGGTTGGAGGAGTGGTGATTTGGAAGCTGTTTAGGGTGCATACAACATAGTATTCTAATTAGGTACAGGTAATGTAGGAGGGACTAGTTTATTTAATTGTGTGTCAATATTTATAGAGGCCTTATTCATTCTTTTTAAACTTCTACCACTAGATCTTATTCACCATTGTTTAACCATTCATTATGTCTTTTATTTCTTTTCTTAAAGCCTTCTGTTCTTTTATATGAAGGTACTTTGTCGTAGTTATAATCTAAAGCATTAGCTCTATCTTGATTCTTAAAGGCTTGTACTTTATCACTACCTTCTCCTTCTTGTTTTATATTAATTTTAAAGCCATTCAGTTCTTCTGCTACAACCTTATTCATAACATTTTCTAATTCAGTCGTGTGTTGGTTCTGAGTTATGTATGAATCATGGATGCTTAAGATAGGTACGTTCTTATTAGTAAAATGTTTTATTACTTTAGCTGTAATCCTTCCATCCAAATGCATTAGCTCTACGCCTTTATCAGAGCCTAAAGCCTCTTGTATATCAGGATGTTTCTTTTTAAAAGCTTCAAGAAGTAGCTCCAAGGTTTTGTGGTTGAGTTTCTTTTGTCTTGAGTCTTTGGGCTGTTCATTTACAAAAGACTGATAGGCTTTTTTTATAGTTTTAGCATTGATGGCCATAAGTACTAACTCTTTAACTATCTTTCTTTGTTCTTGGGCTGTGAAGTCCAATAACAGATGTTCTACCACATAGTGGTCTTCTAATGGAGGTTGTATGCCTTTCAGTCCATACAATAGATTTACATGAAGTCCTGAGTAGTCCTGTTCTACCGTTGACCGATCGTTGATATAGATTTGTTTACGTAAGTCTGAGTTGATGTTTTGCCACCAACCACCATGAAACCTGCCTCCTAGATTCCAATCAGCCCTGTAGAAAAGTCTTCTTACAAACTTATTATCCTGAGTTAGCCTTATTCTTTTTATCTTTGTTTCTTGTGCCTTTTTGTCCCAATAAGGTTGTTCTACTAAAGGCTCCTCCAGTGTGGGTATATCAACATGACACCTCCATATTAGAGCGTTATAGTCATGCAGTTGTTGTCTCATCTTCGGTATAGACTCTACGTCAGTATCTAAGTAATCAACGTCAATCTTTTTCTCTTTACCATTAACGATCATCTTTTTTCTAAGAATAATGACTTCTTTATTAGGGTACTCTTGTGTCATATCAAACAAAGATAAGTCTGCGTGTTCAAAAAAAGTAGCTAACAATGCTGAAGCTCTTATGCGTGTTGTTGTCTTTAATCGCTTTGACCCTGTCAGTTTGTCGATTAGCCCAATATCATGAGCATGATTGATAATGTCTATTATCTTGGAAGATATGAATAAAGCGTTATATCTACGATTAGTTTTAAAGGCACTTTTAGACATGCCTACGCCTATGGATAACTCAGGATCATCTAGCCATGCAACATAGAGGTCTAATAAAAGGATTTTGAATTGCTTCTTGGGTTCTGATTTAGCCTTATTGCCTTTGCCTCCTATTAGAAATTTCTCTTTGAAGTATTGGTTCCAGATAGTGTCGCGAAGCTTTGTAGCTTCAGGGTGATCAGACCAACGATGGACATCTAAAGGTCGTGAATAGTATCTGTTTATCTCGCTGTTGTTCGTCATTTAAATATCATCCTTGAAAAGACATAATATGGAATCTAAATAGTAATATAATTCACTTTAATAAATATCTTTATCCTATTGTAATATATATATTTAATTTTTTTACTTCATGTTTTTATAATGTCCAATTTACAAAGTGGCATTCAAATACTTCGCTTTAACTTTAAGGTCAGAAGGAGAGCCATATCGATCACTAATGCCTTTTGCCCAACCTTGCAGTTCATTCCTAATATCTTTTGGACATTCAGCGTTTCTTAGTCTCGTGTTAAGTGTATGTCTAAAGCCATGGGATGTTGGAGTATCTTTACCTAAAAGTGCAACTAGACGCTTCTTGCAGGCGGCAGAGGCGTTGTTCTCTTTAATAGAGCCACTAGCCTCATCCACATATCTTGGAAAAATAAAGTCACCTGCAGACCTGCTTACCGCTTCTTGCATGGCGGATAAAGATGAGCCAACCAATGGTATTAAGCGGCGGCTATTTTTAGTCTTAAGGTCACGCACATTGTTTCGATATATCTGTAGGTAGGGCGTCTCTACCTCTAAATGAATGTCTTTAACCATTAACCCACAGCATTCACTGACACGCATTCCAGTATCAAGCATCAACTGAATGAGATGGGTGATCTCTGGTGTTTTAGACAGGGGCATATTTCTAAGAAGCTTGATTTGATCAGCGCTAAATTCTTGTCTGTCTTTTGAGTCATTACCAAGATTAGGAATTTTAAAATTTCTAAACGGATGATTACGATCAAGTGCAATATCCATCTCAAGAGAGACCATATTAAACATAGCGGCAATCGTTTTAAGTTGCCGTTGCACAGTCGTGGTTTTCTTCACAAGACAATTCTCTTTAATATACTTGTTCAGATCAGAGCGTGAGTATTCAGAAGGCGCTCTATCCCCGCAACTAGCTATTAGTGAGTTGATTGCCCTATGGGCCTCATGAGTGACCTTACGATCATTAACTTTATCTCTAAGACGTAAATACTCTGTCGGGTATTGCGATGCTGTGAGTCTGAACTTACCTTGGATGATGGCAAGTGCTGAGCGTTGTTCATCAGTTAAGAGGTGAAGAGGAAAGGCCGCCTCCTTTTGATGTATGGCTCGATAAGCCTCTGATGAGGTTTGGTCTCTAATGGCGTCATCGATCGTTTCATAGAGACGTTCTCTTGCTAGCTCTGCACCATCACTGGCAGGATAAGCATCCTGAGGTGAGAGATTAAAAGCATCAAGATAGTTTAGGGCTGATTCGTAGTTGGTCAGCACTTGGTCTTTCGGAAGCCCCTGTCGCAGACGCGCAAATTGCTGTTCAATTTTCTGATGTTGTTGCTCACATAGAACAGCGGCAAGTGTTTGATCATTTTGCTTAAGAGAAATTTCAATAAAAGGCTTAGGGTAGTGTGCTTGTAAATCTTTAGGCACACGCCTCTTGTAGTAGTAGGTATTGCGATTACTTCTTTTAAATAGATATTTCATTGCGATAGCATAGGAGCCGATATTTATTTGGATCATAACAAAAAAACCTCTGGTGTGTGTACTGGTGTATGTACATACCAAAGGCTTAATCGCTTGAAACCTATACATTTACTGGTTTCTATATAGTTAAATGGCGCACCCGGAGGGATTCGAACCCCCGACCAAGTGGTTCGAAGCCACCTACTCTATCCAGCTGAGCTACGGGTGCGTATCAGCAGGGCGCCAG
>Ga0209632_10005885_pt1 | contig 10514 bp, 10 predicted proteins | sample COG_10_FD_184754 | JGI IMG/M metagenome (GOLD analysis project Ga0209632, IMG submission 184754) | Pelagic Microbial community sample from North Sea - COGITO 998_met_10 (SPAdes) (version 2) | ecosystem: Environmental > Aquatic > Marine > Neritic zone/Coastal water | place: Helgoland, sampling...
ACTTTTTTTGCAGCTACCAATACGGATGTGGTGAAAGCAATAGCAGAAGCTGGAGTGAATGCTTTCTCTATGGATGCCATTCCAAGAACATCGCTTGCTCAGAGCATGGACGTTTTAAGTTCGCAGGCCAACTTGGCTGGCTACAAAGCCGTGCTACTTGGCGGTGCCGAAATGGGAAAGATTTTCCCAATGCTAATGACCTCTGCAGGCACAATCAAACCTTCTACGGTTGTGATATTTGGTGCCGGAGTTGCTGGATTACAGGCCATAGCAACCGCTAAACGCCTAGGAGCGAATGTTTGGGTTTCGGATATCCGTCCAGAAACTAAAGAACAAGTTCAATCGCTTGGTGGAAAGTTTATTGAAGTAGACGGAGACGACAGTGTAGATATGGCTGGTGGCTATGTCACAAACGTTTCGCCAGAGTTCTTGAAGAAACAGCAGGAAGTTGTAACTGAAAAAGTGGTTGGTGCCGACCTCGTTATTACAACGGCTCTTATTCCTGGTAGAAAAGCGCCATTGCTGATTACAGACGAAATGCTTGCCAAGATGAAACCAGGTGCGGTTATCGTTGACATGGCCGTTTCGCAAGGTGGAAACGTATCAGCAAGCAAGCTGAACGAAACTGTTAAAGTTGGTGGTGTGACTATACTCGGAGAAGGGAACCTCCCTGCTACTCTACCAATGAACGCTAGTGAGCTGTTTGCCAAGAATGTCTCGAACTTCTTACTTCACCTCACGGCAGAAAATCAATTCAAGTGGGATATGGAAGATGAGATAACCACTGGTTCGCTCATTATTCGAGATGGAAAATTGGTTCATCTATCAGTATTACCAAAAGAAACTTCTAACGCATAAAAATGGAACAGATACTCGCATTTGTATACGAGAATATGGACATGGTCTATATCGTGATTCTCTCGATTATTCTCGGAATTGAGGTCATAGAAAGTGTGCCGGCTGTATTGCACACGCCTTTGATGAGTGGAGCAAACGCCATCCACGGAGTGGTTGTAGTAGGTGCCATCATTGTGATGGGAACGGCTTCGCCAGATAATTACATAGCACTGACTCTTGGCTTTTTGGCCGTGATACTCGGAACCGTGAATGTTGTCGGTGGCTTTGTGGTTACCGACCGTATGTTGGACATGTTCAAGAAAAAACCAGCTAAAAAAGACTAAGTCATGGGAGAATACATCTTAGAGATTGCGTATTTAATTGCTTCGGTTCTCTACATATACGGACTGAAAATGATGAGCGGACCAAAAACCGCTCGAAACGGAAACCTATGGGCAGCCTCTGGTATGTTCATCGCCATTATTGCTACTATTTTTCTTTACACAGACGGTTCTGGAAATCATCTGACCAACCTACCTTGGATTGGTGGTGGCATTGCCATCGGTACCATTCTCGGTTACATGATGGCCAAGAAAGTGCAGATGACTGATATGCCACAGATGGTTTCGTTGTTTAACGGAATGGGTGGCGCTTGTGCTGCCATTATCGGCATTATCGAATTTCCGCATTATGTGCACGACCCGAACGCTTCGTTTCTTATTCTGCTTACCATTTTTGCAGGATTAGTAATTGGTAGCACTTCGTTTGCAGGTAGTATGGTGGCGTTCTTAAAGCTAAACGGAAATCTGAAAAAGGACATTCGACTACCGTTTTACAATGTGCTAAATACAGGACTCATCATTGCCGCTGTTGGCCTAACCATTTGCTTGGCTGGTGGTCATATTCACAGCAATATTGAGCTGTGGGTTTACATTCTTTTAGGATTGAGCTTGTCGTACGGTGTGCTGTTTGTATTGCCAATTGGCGGTGCCGATATGCCCGTAGTTATCTCGCTTTTGAACTCATTTACTGGTATGGCTGCTGCCTTTGGCGGTTTCCTTTACGGCAACATGGCCATGCTCACCGGTGGTATTCTGGTTGGTTCGGCAGGAACCATTCTTACGGTTGTTATGTGTAAGGGAATGAATCGCTCCTTAACCGCAGTAATATTTGGTGCATTTGGCACAGGTGGAAAAGATGTTGTAGCTGGCGGAGGCGATGGCACTCAGAAATCGTACAAGCAGACCAATCCGTCTGACCTTGCCGTATTGCTCAACTACTCGTCTAAAGTGATTATCGTTCCTGGATATGGATTAGCGGTTGCACAAGCTCAGCACGTGGTAAACGAGATGGAAAACCTCCTTACAAGCCGTGGTGTTGAAGTGAAATACGCTATTCACCCAGTTGCTGGCCGTATGCCCGGACACATGAACGTATTGCTTGCAGAAAGTAACGTGGAGTATGACAAACTGGTGGAAATGGAAGACATTAACCCAGAGTTTGCTACTTGCGATGTGGTGCTTGTTTTGGGTGCAAATGATGTAGTAAACCCTGCTGCGAAGGAAGACCCTGCCTCCCCTATTTTCGGGATGCCTATTCTAACGGTTGAAGATGCAGCTCATACGGTAATTAACAAACGTTCTATGAACGTGGGTTACGCTGGTATTGATAACGACCTCTTTTACCGCGATAAGAGCAGCATGCTCTTTGGCGATGCCAAGAAGGTGCTTACGGAGTTGGTGAGTGAGTTGAAGGGGTTGTAGTAATGTCAAAAAATGAAATTAGGGAACACAACATTAGGGTATCCAAAATTAGGTCCACTGTAAACAAGGCAGCTGCGCTTAAGGAATGCTTTTTCCACGATTATCCTGACCAATGTTCTGAGATTATAATATCAGCACATAGCTTGCAAAGAACGGGTGCCCTTACCCTTCTTGAATCTGACAAGAGGGGCAACAAAAAAGTTTACGCATTAACGGAAAGGGAATATTCTGAAACGTCTTGAGAACTTGGATTCCGACCAATTGGAAAAATAGCTGCATCTACTTTTTTTGGGTTTTGTAGGAAGCATGACAATGACATATTTCTTCCAATTGAAACTAATCCCGATAGCATTGACTTAGACTCAGATGAGCACTGCTTTCTTCTTAGTTTCCGTGCCTTTGCTATTGCTTATCACCGAAAAAAACAAGACATAAAACTGTTCTCTAATCAAAGTGAAGATGTGACAGATAGTGTAAAAGAACTTTTTGGAGTGAACGATATTAAATCTCAGCTACACTTTTCACAAATAGGACTTTCCGACAGTATTCCGCATAAGAAAGTGCTTACTGAAGCCTTATTCAATAAAGATTATTCAGAATTAGACTTTTTGACCTATGAAATAAATTACCCAGTTCAATTCGCTGTTACATCTGACACGACTCCAACTTACCTATTTAGTGGAAAAGCTATAAATATGAGTGAAAACCCACTCTATAAGTACTCTAGCATTCTGATAACCGTAATCCCTCTATCAGAAAGGACCATAGTGGTTCTTGCCGCATTCAAGTCTGATCCTTACGGAAGTGCTTATTTGGATGAGTTATCAAAAATGAATGAGTTGTCTTTTGAAAGAGCTGTTAGTTGGCATATTCTAACCAACTGTGAGAATACATTCTATTCGCCTAAGTGGATTGACACCTTAAATCCAAAGAAAAAATCTTGGATTACGAAACTTCCTATGGCTTCTGCGGATTTACGGATTCCACCTTTAAAATACAATCCAGGGAAATTTCGACTAAACCTATTTGAGTACCAATTAGATGCTTGAAGAATTTATATTGAGCAATTCATCAGCATTAAAAAGCGCCCCTGCTGGCGTAAGTTTGCAACTTGTGCCTCCAACACCCCACCCCATTCCTTTTAGCAAGCAAGACTTACTAGGTTTTTATAAACCTTGAAGTTTTCCTTCTATAAATGTAGGATTTACCCTTATCATTCAAACAAGTGTAATTTATACTTATTTTTACCCTCGTTATTTTTTCGGGTGTAAAACTTACCCTTGTATTATGGCCGTATTTGATAGAGAAACTCCCTACAACGAACTTCCATCTTTACCACCTTCCATCAACTTGGAAACAACGGAGGTGTTGCGCAAGACCATTACGGCCAGTCGCGCATTGGCGCAACTGAACGGGGCCATTACCAACCTGCCAAATCCGCAACTTTTTCTAGACACCATTCACCTGCAAGAGGCAAAGGCGAGTTCCGAGATTGAGAATATTATTACCACGAATGATGACATCTATCGTTCTTTGGTGGCAGACAAGAAGTTCACCAATCCGGCATCAAAGGAAGTGCTGAACTACAAAAAAGCACTGTGGCTTGCGCTAGACAGGATGGAAACCAAGCCTTTCATCACCACCAATCTCTGCATTGAGATTATGCAATGTATCAAAGAGAATACGTCAGGCATTCGAAACACGCCCGGAACCAGCTTGACCAATGCCAAAGGGGAAGTAATCTACACGCCTCCATCTGGCGAGGATGTGATCAGATCGAAAACGAGCGACCTTGAAAAGTTCATTCACGCCAATGATGGTTTGGATCCATTGATAAAGTTGGCCTTGATGCACTATCAGTTTGAAGCCATCCACCCATTTGCCGATGGAAATGGCCGAACGGGGCGTATTCTACTCCTACTATACCTTAAAATGGAAAAGCTGCTCGACATTCCTGCCATCTACCTGAGCGACTACATTATTCGAAATAAGCAGCAATATTATGTTCGTTTGCGTGCCGTGACAGAGAAGGAAGATTGGACCGGATGGATAATTTACATGCTGAACATGATTGAGTACACAGCTAAAAAAGGACTAAAACGACTGGAACTCGTTTCTAAAACCATGAGTGCTTTCGCAGAGGACGTGAAGCAACAACTTCCGAAGGTTTACAGCAAAGAACTCATCGAAATCCTATTCAGATTACCCTATACAAAGCGGCAGTACCTGATTGATGCCAATCTAGGAACAGCTAAAACCGTAGGGAATTATCTCACAGAATTGGAAAAAGCGGGATTTCTGAGGTCAGAAAAAGTGGGAAAGGAAAAACTATATCTCAACTTCAGACTGATGGATATTTTATCCAAAGACAGATAATACATTTCCCATTCATAAGAAACGCCATGGAAACCAACATCATCACACAAATATTTCTTCCGCTTGCCCTTTTCATCATCATGATGGGAATGGGACTTTCACTTGTGATAGATGATTTCAGGCGTGTGCTCCGCTTTCCGAAAGCGGTTGCCATTGGTGTTATTCTCAAATTGATAGCCATCCCGTTAATCACCTTCGGCCTGTTGGCTGTCATTCCCCTCGAACCCGAACTGGCTGTCGGTTTCATCCTTTTAGCGGCCTGCCCGGGAGGTGCCACTACCAACCTTATAACCAATCTGGCCAAAGGCGATGTGGCATTGAGCATTACCCTCACGGCCATTGCTAGCTTAATTACTGTATTCACCATTCCAACCCTTGTTAGCCTAGGGCTAGAGCAATACATGGGTGAGACCCGTAGCATTCATCTTCCGTTCGGAAAAACCATGGCTCAGATACTAGCCATAACGGTAATTCCAGTTATTATAGGAATGGTAATCAAAAACCGAAAACCAGCGTTTGCGCAGAAAGCGGAGAAACCCGTCAAAATCATTTCTGCCGTCTTCCTTGTGCTCATCATAGCCGCTGCACTCTTGAAAGAGCGTGCCAACATCGGAGATTTCTTTGAAAAGGCGGGTCCTATGGCACTCATCCTGAACCTGATCGGCATGGCTATCGGTTATTTCGTCACACTCGTACTTACACGGAACAAACAGCAGGCTGTAACCGTAGGTGTAGAAGTGGGTGTGGTAAACGGAACGCTGGGCATTGCCATTGCAGCAGGTATTCTGGGAAATTCGGTAATGAGCATTCCATCGGCCATTTACAGTATCCTCATGTTCCCATCCGTGATGCTATTGATTTGGCTGGGTACGAGGAATAAGGTCTGATTTTAGATACCTAACTGACCACAGGTTGTGGCCAGGCGCGTCTGTGACGAGTGTCAAACCAATCACCCATTGAACCAATTGGATGTTGAAATGAATTCAGCATGACTTAAGTTTGCAATCAACCGTATGTCACAACCAACCAATAAAACCATCAGCGGCAAGGGCATTCTCTTGCTTTTTGTAGGAAACAATATTGTTTACGCAATCATGCTGTTGGTTACCATTCCGCAGGTAATGGCATTTGCAGATGGCATGAAACTGTTGGACGTACTTCCCTTTGGTTACGAAGCGCAGTATGTGCAGTTACTCTTCGAAAAATTAGGAGAAGAAGGCAGACACGCTTACCTAACACGGCAATTGCCGTTGGATATGATTTATCCTGCTCTGTTTGCTATTAGCTACAGTCTTATTACGGTTTACCTTTTATCCAAAATGGGCAAGTTTCAAGGTTGGGCAGTCAACGTGGCATTTATCCCAGTAGTAGTTGGCTTGGCCGATTATGCGGAGAACGCGGGCATCATTACCATGCTACTCAAATACCCGAACCAAACGAGCATGATGGTCGAATTGACTAGCACATTCTCCGTGGTAAAAGCAATGTCTACCACAGTATTCTTCGTTTGTCTTATGGTGGTCTTAATTGCCTACGCTATTCTGTATTTCAAGAGTAAACGATAACAAATTCATTCCTGTTCGGCTTCTAAAGCCCAATAGGTCTTTTCTCTAGACTTCTTCTACTTTTGAAGCAATCCCAAAACGCACCATCTTGCTTAGAAATATAGTCCTCATTCTTATTGCATTCCTGTTCATCATTCCAACACAACCTGTTTCTGCACAAGAAGCTGAGAATAGCGGTAAAGAACTGAAAATTTTAAGTTGGAACATGTACATGTTACCGCGTTTTGCGCTGCTTACCGGAAAGCGTAAGCGTGCCCGCGAAATAGCCAAGGTGCTGCCTGCTGAAAATTACGACATCATCGTATTTCAAGAAGCGTTTCATGGCGATGCACGCAGAATACTAAAGCGCAAGTGGAAGGAAGTTTACCCCGTTCGTATTGGTCCAGCCAACCGTAATTGGTGGTGGATAAAGGTGAACAGCGGTGTGTGGATTATGAGCAAGATGCCGCTCAAAGAACTGGAAGAGATTAAGTATAAAGATTGTGATGGCTTTATCGATTGCTTTTCCAACAAAGGTGCTTTGCTGGTTGAAGGTGAATTTGAGGGGCAGAAGTTTCAATTGCTGGGCACACATATACAGGCTGGCGGACCCTATAGCATTAAACAGAAGCAGTACGAGGCTATTCGCCTCTTAACAAACCAATACAAGGAAGAAGGTGTTCCGCAAATCTTGGTGGGCGATTTCAACAAAGGAAAAGACAACGGAGATAGCTACTATAAAATGCTGTCTACGCTTGACGTAAAGGACTATGAGCCAGATAGTGAGATGAAATTCACCGCAGGGTCGGACAACGACTTCCGTGTAGGAGGCAATGACCGCCTTATCGATTTCATCTTTTACCGACCAAATGGTGTAGAACCAAAAAAAATGATTCGGAATGTGAGACGGTTCCGTTCTGAAGAACCGTGTTTCAAAAACATCAGTGACCTAAACGACCATTACGCCATGGAGGTGATTCTGAAGTTCTGATAAATCAATCCTTCACGCAGCGGCAGCTCATTCCTGCATTTTTATCTACAGGGTAGTCAAAAAGCTCATCAAGCCCATTGTATAGTTGAAGTGTAAAGGCTGAAGTTGCATCGTATTGTGTAGCTGACCAGAAGTAGGCCTGATCGCCTAGTCCACTGTATTGACCGTTAGTTCCGAACAAACCTCCAGGCAAAGCAGTGAAACCGCTGCTATTGTTTCCAGAATTTGGACTCCAACCAGTACTAGAGCGCATTTTTGGATTCGCTACCGCAAATCCTCCCAGTGCACTGTACAGATCAGCCCAGTTCGCATCTGTAGCCACATGCCAGCCATCAGGACAAATACCATTGCTGTTGTTAATCGCATACCAATTATAAAGTTTGCCGTAAGTCGTGTTGTTCGAACTGTTATCGTTGTAATGCTTGTAAGCTCCAGTGGTATTGTTATCCCAATCTGTGCTACTTAAACCTGTTGTTATGGAGATTCCGTTGGTATAGCTTGCGCTCTTCAAATTTTCGGCCATCCAACAGTGGCTTCCTATCTCTACCACCTCATACATATTGCCTTCAATATCGTAGGCAGGGCTGCAATATGGAATATTCGCATAAACGACCATGTATTCCGCCTTTACCATTGTATTGTTGCCGTCAGAATTGGTTGCCACCAAAGTCACGTCATAAAGACCTTGGTTAGCATAAATAATTCCTGTAGGATTCTGGTCGGTTGAAGAACTCGGACTGCCTCCTTCAAAAGTCCATTGCCAAGATGTAGGTGTGCCTGTGCTTTGGTCTGTGAAAGTGACGGCATCTCCTTCATCAATTGTCGTTGCCGATGCTACGAATTGGACACCAGGTCCAGTTGAAGCAATTACGGTAATGTAATTGTCTTTGGTTAATTCCAGCCCTCCTACAATCAACGTAACCAAGTATGTTCCTGGAGTATCGTACACAACATTAACGTTCGTTAGTTCGCTTGAGGTGGCCGGAGTTCCTCCAGGAAAAGTCCAAGAGCTACCCGTATACTGAGCAACTCCATCGTCCGTTGATTGATTCGTAAAAGTTACCGTTTGGCCCGCCTCAACTGTTGTTGGAGTGCCAGAAAATGCAGTCACGTAGACTACCTCTGACGCTGTTTCACAGCCTTCCAAACCAACATAGCAGACCGCAGCGACCAAAACGGGAAGTACAATTCTGAATAGGAATTTAAATGCAGGCGAATGCTTTACGGCTGAGATTTTCATGAGATATTGGGATTGAGTGAGAGTCTGTGGTTTGCCTTTCGGCCCAGACTTTAGGATGGATGTAATGTAGGCTTTCTATTCACGCTCCGCTTTCATGTCTAAATAAAGCTGTTCCACTTTTTCTCGTGCCCAAGGCGTTCTTCTCAAAAACTTGAGACTAGATTTAATGGATGGGTCGTAAGTAAAACATCTGATATCAACGTAATACCCCATTTCTTCCCAACCATAATGAATGACCAACGCCTCTAGCATATCTATCAGCTTTACGCCATGCAACGGGTTGTTGACTTGTTCTTCTTTAGGCTTATCCATTTGTGCTTAATCCAACAGGCTAATTCGTACCTTTTTCTTCTTCAATCGGCTGTTGTTAAGCTGCTTTACAAGCGCTGCAGATTTTGAACACCGCACAGATACAAAGGCACAATCTGACTTTAACTCAATTACACCCAATTCATCGTTGTTCAAATTACCTTGTTTGAGAAACAAACCTGCTATATCGCCTTTAGATATTTTGTCTTTACGTCCGCCAGAAATATAGAGCGTTTCCCAGTCTTTGGTTAGCCTTTGCTTGCTTGGCCTTAGCGTAACCACCTCTGCCCCTTTTATAAACACAGGCAAGTCTTCCCGCTCCCACTTCAGCACGTACGCAGTGCCTTCGGAATTCATCCTTGCCGTTCTTCCATTTCGGTGCACAAACTCATCTGGTCTCGGGGGTAGCTGATAATGAACAATGAAATCCAATTCTGGAACATCAATACCTCTAGCAGCCAAATCGGTAGCAATCAATAATCGGTGTGTGCCATTTCTAAACTTAATAAGCGCCCGTTCTCGGTCAATTTGTTCTAGACCACCATAAAAACAAACATGGTCAATGCGCTTACTGTACAAGTGGTCACTAATCCTTTCAATACTATCCTTGAAATTGCAGAAGACAATGCCATTCTTAGGTCCAATGTGTTGCACTAGGTCTACAAGGGTTTCCAGCTTATCCTCGTAAGGAGAAACAACGAGCTTCAATTGTAGCTCGGAGGTTTTATCCTGTAGAAAATTAAGATGCTTGGGATTGCTGACGCCCACAAACCCAGGAATCTTCACCTTCTGGGTAGCAGAAGTTAGCACCTTGGTTTCAAGGCTCGGCAAAGCTTCTATAATCTCTTTCATTTCGTTAGAAAAACCAACTTCTAACGATTTGTCATACTCATCCAACACCAACGTTTTAATGTATCGTGTGGAGATGTTCTTTCTTCTAACATGGTCGGCAACCCTACCTGGTGTGCCAATTAAAATAGCAGGTGCATGCTTCAGTTCTAGCTTGTCTTTAGACCCTGACACACCACCATACACAGCGTTTATCTTATAGCCGCTTCCCATTTCTCTAACCACTTGCTCTATTTGAATGGCAAGTTCTCTCGAAGGAACAAGAATCATAACCTGCACCTCTTCTAGCTCCGAATCTAGCTGCGCGATAATAGGCAGCAAAAAAGCCAACGTTTTACCCGTTCCGGTTGGAGAAAGCAGTACCACTTCGGCATTAGAACTGATAGCCTTGTACGTCTCTTCTTGCATGGCATTCAATGCCGTTATTCCAAGTTTACCAAGAATCTCATCTTGATTTTTATTCTGTTCTGCCATGCGGTCAAAGGTTGTGTTTTTGCACGAGCAATAAGAATGGCGTAGCATTGCTAAATGATTGTTATTCGGACACGGCTCATTGTAGCACTGGGGCTTCTATTCCTTTCTGGACTTTCGCTTGAATCCGTTGG